>Ga0058701_10001232_pt1 | contig 17983 bp, 10 predicted proteins | sample AgamicOrMae_FD_97039 | JGI IMG/M metagenome (GOLD analysis project Ga0058701, IMG submission 97039) | Agave microbial communities from Guanajuato, Mexico - Or.Ma.e | ecosystem: Host-associated > Plants > Phyllosphere > Phylloplane/Leaf | place: Guanajuato, Mexico | collected 2012-06-04
CCTCCGTTGGATGCAAAAACCCTGCCCCCCCCCCCCCCCCCCCCCCCCCCTACATCCAGAGGAGAGGAAGGACCAGGCTGTTCTCGTAGCCCAACCCCCACCACCTCGTCCATCCCGTCTCAAAACTAGTTTTGCAAAATGTAGACCCTGCACTGATTCGTGAAATTTTGCAGATGAAAGTAGAGCAGGATTTTGTATCAGCTATTTCAAATGATAAGATCTCTTTGTGACAGACGACCAACACAGCTTTGGTTTTCGTTTACTACAGCGTTTTTTGGTTTCCGTTAACTATAGCTGCATCCGCACTCGCGTTTTGATTTCAAAATGAGTCATAGGTAGGCTTGACTTTATTTCCTGCGGTTGATCTTAATAAACGGCCCTCTGTGAACTGTAGTTACAGGGGGAAAAACGTATGCTAAAATTGGAACAAAAAAAAAAGAAAATAGGTAGATTTTGCCGAAAAAATGTCCTGGATGTGGACATTTTATGTACACGGTATAAGAGGTTTTGTTATACCACCAAAATCATTTGTTAAAATAGGGATAACAAAAATATTTTGTTACAACAACAAAATGTTTAGTTCTATCAACAAAACGTTTTGTTGCTGCAGCAAAATTTTTGGTTGCAGCAACAAAAAAAATTATTTGTTGTCCATAAGTTTGTTGCCGTAACAAAACCATTTTTTTCCCGTGTAGAAAAAGACAAGCTTCTGAAACGGAGCGATGCCATACCAACTTGGGTTGATTGCAAGTGATAAATAAATGCGGCTACAACTGAAGCTGGAGGAACAAGCTTTGTAAAGAGAATTCTCGCAAAGTTACATAGTTTTCAGGGCTATTTATTGGCTATCTGTACGTACGATCAACCGTGCATGCTACACTTTTGGCAAAGACTTATAAAGTACATTTTACTTCAGTGAAACGCTTGCAAAACTTTTTAAACTTGGAAATCTTTTATTTTTTGGCCGACTAATTATTGGTCTACTTATTCTTAACTTATTGCATGATCTCCGAGCTTTTCTTGCCTTCTCTTTATTATTTCTAGCTGCTTCCTTAAGCCTTAATAGCCCAAAGTATTTGGAGTGAAATTTTGCTTAAGAGAAATTCGATAGTTTTTCCCTATAAACTGCGCAATTTTAAGCTTTGGAAAACGCCTAAATTATTAAATTTCAGGTTTTCAGAGGGGCGTTTTTTTCTAAATTGTGGCTATACTGAACTAAAAAAAATCCTCTAAAATATTTTTTTCTTTTTCCGAACGGCATCGATGGGCGGTAGTGGGTTAAACTAACGATACCTAACCTCATTCTGAAATCGAAAGTATCGTTAATTCAACCAAGCTCAAAAGTGTTAGTTCACTTAGCAACTTGACAAAAATTCTATCGTTGAGTTACCGGAATTGCAAATATAGATTAAAAGACTGAACTGCCCGGGTTGACGACTAATCTGTCATGAAGGAGCGACACTCCCCTTCAAGAAGTAATTTTTCGGTAACGTCGAAGTTTATTGCTCGTCAGCAAGTCCATGAGTTCTGCGGTCTGTGAGTTGGAATGTTGGAGCGCCTAGCGAAACACGTGTCAGCTTTCACACTCGGCTTCATCGTGATACCATCGCATTTCATGGTCACTTCGCAAATTAAGCAGTTATTAAACGTTCAGGCAGAAATATCGAACGATATGAATGGGATCTAACATTTAAATTGTTCCAGAACTGGCATATTTTTTTCTGGATACCAACTATGCATTCTCATGGTTGCCTTAAGCCTTCTTTACGACAAAACTCAGAATGTCTTGATAAGCCTCATTATTTGTATTAGAATCAAAATGCGTTCGACGGTTTCGCTAGATTTTTGCGAGTCTAAAATAAATCGTGGGACGTATAACTTCTTCATGAGGAAACACAAGATCCTGAGAGGAGATACAAGGGAACAACCATGGTTTGAGAAAGACGGTAAAAAGGCGGTTTACCTGATAAACTGCAGTTTTTTCGAGCGTATGATACTTTTATAAGGGTTTCAGTTAACTCTCAGTTGTAAGTTTTTTTTTCTTCCAACAAAGGCGTATGCGTTGGGTATATACGCATTGAAAACTCTCGATTAGGACATAATGGGATTTATTGTAATGTGTTTTCGGTAAGCGGACTAGCTAGAGTGTATCTTGTTGACAAACAGTTTTGATACCTGAAGCCTTTTTTTTGTTTTAATGATAACCTGCATTTTAATATTTACCCTCTGTATTTACTTTAGTACAGTGTGATAATGTGTGTGCATTTGGTAGGACTTTGCTCGCGTTAGATGTCAAAGACCCTCTTCATATTTTCAAAGTTCGTGATTTCGTCTCTCTTCGTAATTGTTTTTGTCGCTGTCCGTTTTCTCACCCTTTCTTCTTTCAAAAAAGTCAGTTATTTTTAAAACAGTATTAAATGTGGATTTTTCTTGATAGTGATCAATGTAACACCGGTTTGTTGTTCGAATGAAATTTGTTCGTGTCTTAAGAAAATCTTTGTGAAGAAATGTGAACATTCGTTTATGAACTTGCCATTCGCGTGAATTGTTGCCGTTGAAAACTTTTGTAGCCGTCACTTGAATTTTTAAGTTTGCATTTTAAGCGTTAGCAGGGGTTTATAACAGTATGCGGTCCGATCCTGTCGAATAAGCTGGAAGAGTGTCTCAGCAACACTGTATGGTTGTAGCTGTTGCAGCTAAGCGACTTCTGCTGTTTAATGTAACCTCTGTAGAACTTACAAAGTATGAATGTAAGCGGAGTTATACAAATTCACTCATAATTACTTCAATAGCTTTACAGTGCTATTGCCGAGCGACACTAAACCCGTGACCGATTGCAATAACAGCGTATACTTGTGTAATTTGACGATACTTATCGGCGTGCTAATAAATTTATTTGATGCGATCAAATCAAGTGCTTGTCATCCCAAAATAGCTCTAAACCTGTTATAATTCATCGCATGACCTCTTCTCAGTATCGTTTATTTTGTCGCTCCTGACCGGAGGAACTGAATATCCCATGATAACATTATGTTATGCAAAAATGAGTGCTACCAGCTCCAAGATATAGGATAAGATACCAATGAAAACTTAAGTTGCGGGATATTCTGCGGTCGAAATAATGTGGTAAATAAGAACTTCTTTATCTTGTGGTTTGGTTAGGAATAAGAAATGAGTATATCTGGGGTATATCAGACATTTTTCGAGACATTACAATTTCGTGTGGATCCCCAGATAACCTTGAACTGGATTATAATGGATTTATGGTTAAAGAAGCTACTGTGCGGCAACAACGGAGCCCTCGCAGAGGTAGATAACTAGATAACACATGGTGATAAAATCGTGGCAGGAGTTGAGATGATATTTTGCATTTTACTTCTCAGAAAAAAAAAAGATGTTGAAGCCCATCGCGGTGGTTTTAGTTTTGTCTTACGAGCCCCTCATTTGGTAATCCGCTCTACTAGTGTGTCCATCGGATGACAATCTATGCAGAGTTTTGCATATTACGAAAAACTTCACCCATTAGAGATTTTTGCAGCACTGTTGCTAGTGGTAATCTTATCAGATACAAGAAACCATTTTAATGCAAGTTAGTTTGACGTAAGTCTTAACTCTTTTGTAGGGCTATTTTATAGTTTCTTTCAGTTTTTCCCCTAAAGGGAAACTTTTTTTCGGACCACGAAATGAAGTCTTTGATATCTGAAAGTATTCCTCAGAAGTGTCGTCCTTTGATATGAAAATTTAGTAAATATTAGGAATCGATGAAAGTTGTTTTTCTTCAGGCGAAAAACGAAGAGTTTTTGCATTTTCTTATAATCGCAGAACCGTCAATTCTAAAAATCGAAATTCTTTAAAGCAAAAACATTCGCACCGTAAGTTTACTTGCATGTTTGAAAACGTGGAATACCGCACCAAATATTTGGAATACGGTTGAGTTAATTTTTAAAATTGCAGGCTGTTTAAAAAAAATCTAATTTTTAGGTAAATCTCTTAAAAAGAGGTAAACCTAGCACTGCTGAAGCAACGACTGTTTTGAGGGGCCTCATAAGTTGCATTTCAGAAACGCTCCCCGCTATTTTGCCTTGTAATTTGCGTTCCATAGACGAGGTACGCTTCCGCTACTTGCAATCGATCCATAGATAAAGCAGCACCTCCCTGTGGTTCGCGCAAGGCGCATAACCTCAAAATGCTCAGAAATGACCTCTACATTAAAACATGCGTGAAGAATGGCTTGCCGTGGGAAGAAATCCATGCAGGCCGAAAACTGCCGCTCTTAGACTTGAAAAAGACACTCGAACTGCCGCAATATAAGCGATATTTACCTGTAATCGGTTAAGGCGAAATTTTCTGTCGGAGCGGAGGGTGCTTCACGTTGGTACTAAGGTTACCGCCTTATAGAAAGGCAAACTCGGTTGTTTGCCAAAGAGGGTGCAGTGGTGGCGGGAAAATTTAAATAGAATTATTAAGGATAGTTTTGTTTTATAACTAGTACGAAGTAATACTCTTGTATATTCTTCCCCTCGCGTGCTCCCCCCCCCCCATCCTGAAGGGAAAGATGCACCACCAGTCGTCTGCAAGGACAGGGAGTTTACATTCCAAACAATTTGGCCGGCCTTGCATGAACCTGATTGCCGCGGAGGACATTATCACGGAGGAGGTCAGGTCCTGACCCCTTACCGAGATGGCGCATCTCTCACGTTAGGACCTCTACCCTCTCCGTTCAGTTGTCAGCCGTTAAATCTTTCACGAATATTTTCGTTCAATGGAGGAACTCTAGATTTTAAGGTCGAGTTTTTTTGACTTAAGTTGTTGAACCTGGATAGGAGCCTTGAATGGTTTTCTTCTATTAGCTGATTCACCTTTCTTCAACGTCTTCAGTGCGATTACTTGACCACTCACAACCGGCTCTCCATAATGCAGGGCCAGTCCCTCCTAAAAAAAATAGTTTTTTTTTAATGTCTAGATACCGGTACACGTGAACGTAGTAAACAAGTGTTCAACAAGCAATTACTCACGGGCTCTTCAGGTGCAGACATGAGATCTCAGCAAAAATGCTGACTAATGGAAATGCATCACAATTTATTTTTCTTCGGTGTTCTTTTGTGTGATTCCTCGTCTCAGTAAAATCTAACCCCTGATTTTCGTAGCCTCATACCTATTTTAGGAATGAAGCTATTTTGGAAGATACCCTTTTCAATAACTACCATATTAATCGAGAGCTCTCGACAAGACCTTTCCATCAATAGATTTTTGACAAGCCTACATATCTTTAAAACTAACCATATTACAATCTTCCCCTGTTTTACCTTCATACCCCAAACAGGTTTAGGACTTCCTAAACCAAAGGTTAGTTTTTACTATGATGATTTTCTACCTTGTAATCTTCTCCAATGTATTTGTTTTGTTATCGTATCCATCTTGTTTGAACTGTCTCTGTCCATCTGTCTACGAACCTCCCAACATCTTAAAGAGTTGCATTTTGCGAGCGGAATATTCCATGCTCCCGCTCCCTTTCTTGTTAGTCGACTCAACATAGCCTTTCTCTTCTTTGTTTTCTTGTCTACATTTTTGGGGGAACTTTGAGATTTGGTCAAAAGTTTGCCAAAGGTTGAGTTGCGATCCAGAATCGGAAGTTCGGAGAACGTTCACCGAACGTTCGCGTCTTAAGGTGCCTTGTTCTACAGATTAACCCATAACAGCCCAAAGTCTTTGGAGTGAAATTTAGCATAAGAGAAAGTGAACGGAAATTTCCCTTTAAAATACGCAATTTTAAACTTCGTAATATGCCTAAATAATCAAATTTATGTCTTCCAGAGTGGTGATATTTTTTTAAAAAATTGTGACAACAGTGAACTGAAGAGATCCTGTAAAGTATTTTTTTCTGTTTCCGAACGGCATCGCTGGTCGGTAGTGGGTTGAGTTTTGTTTCAACTGGCTCACCAAGCAGTTTGTCATGTTCATTGGTCAAGCTCTAATATTTTGATCGATATCAAGGATTCTTTTTAATTCATGTCTTTTTATTTTATACTGAATCGACAAAGCTCACAGTCAGTATAAAAAATAGAATAGTTCTCGATACTTGTAATGACTCATTTAATCAAAATGCTTACTAGAATTACGCCTCTCTCCTTTGGTCGCCTTTACTTTATTGAATTGGCGCCCAACCTTTACTTAGAAACTTCCCTTATGTCGTGTCCTCAGCATTGAGGCACCAAAAATGGCTGTCTTGGTTCCCAAGGTTTGTTCGAAAATTCAAGGATCGAATTAACTTCGTTGAACTGATGCCGAGCATCAGCGTGGTACCGGTACTCGAGTTTTAATTAGAAGAAGTGAAACATTGTAAGAGGCAAGTTGTGTACTACATAAGTTTAAGAGGGATAATCTCAAAGACAAGTAGGTTCAGGTATTTTAGAAACGTATCACAAACGTTATCAGGGAGCTGCTTCTCATGTACAGTACATGTAAATTCATAGACGTGACCGCTGTTGTGTACAATCCGATCGCATTCCATGATACGCTATGAGAAGTGATGACAGTGCAGTTTGCGATTTTTTCTTTTTTTTACGTTACGCTGTTGGGATAAGGCAGTAATCCTTCGTCGTGTCACTCATCTTTCCGTCATCTCATTATTTTTCATTGTCGGAACATGCGTAAGTTTCAACAGAAGTGGGTTGTCAATGATGGACGAACTCATGATAAAAACGTATGTATTCTTTAAATAAGACATTAATACAGGCGCACTCTTTGAAGAGGGTATACTTACAAATAGTCATATCACCTAAATCTAGGCATATGCAGTCTCAAAGTTAATACTACCGACTGAATCGATTTTGTACTTGAACTCTTAGGGGATGAGCATGAAGGTATAAACTGAGTATTAAAATCACAGGCTTAGCGAAATACCCTGAGCGAGATTTAATTACTTAAAGATTTCCTATGACTTAACATTTTAATGCAGCAAAGTCTGAAATTGAAGTTAGACTTGTGCATCGTTTGGTAATTTAATCTACGCTGGTTTATCGAGCACAGCGACCTGTGCACGTTTTGCCGGATGAAAACTTTTGAAAAGGGGCCAAACATTACAGGCACAGGAAATCTTCGGGGATCCGATTCACTGATTTAAAACCCCATTTGACCTCAGTGAATTATCTTTCAAGAGACTGTTTTTCAATTGGTTCGTAATGCTCGTGTGAGACCCTGTCAGTGCAACCAACTGCGTAAAATGACCGTTCGGGTCGCTCAGAAGAACCTGTGGCGGGCCGAACTCAGCTACCCGGCCGTCGTCCATGACTAAGATGCGATCGGAGTCCATGATGGTGTTGAGACGATGAGCTATGGTGATGACGGTGCAGTGCGCGAATCTTTTTCGGATGGCTGCTTGGATGAAGTCGTCCGTCTCAGCATCGACGTTGGCCGTCGCCTCGTCCAGGACGAGCACCGTGCTGTTCCTCAGGATGGCGCGCGCCAAGCACACCAGCTGCCGCTGGCCGACGCTCAGGTTAGCTCCTCCTTCAGTCAACCTCATCTGCAGACCCACTGTCCAAAAAGAAATAAAATTTAGGCACAACTGATTGTGAGGCGTGAATGTTCGAGGTTGGAGAGACTACTTACGTAAGCTGTCTTCCACGATAGATTTCAGTTCGACTGCCTCAAGAACTCTCCATAAATCGCCATCGTTGTATTCTTCGAACGGATCCAAGTTGAACCTCATTGATCCTAGTTATAAACAACAACAATAATAGGGGATTGCGTTGGCGAATTGCGATCCCTCAAGCTAAGCGCTCACCTGAGAAAATAACCGGGTCTTGTGGTATAATTGAAATTTTAGACCGGAGATCCGCCAAACCGATTGATCCGGTATCGATCCCGTCAATCGTAATTTTCCCCTCGATCTTCTGAAGCCTGAACAACGCTGCTACGAGAGACGACTTCCCTGCTCCAGTTCGCCCTACTACGCCAATCTACACAAAGAAAATTCGTTGAACCCTGTTTTTGTTGAATGTACGTCCTGTGAAGATGATCGATTACCTTTTCTCCTCCCTTAATGTCGAAGTTGATGTTTTTGAGAACAGGCGGGCCAGCTTTGTCGTAATATAAGGATACACTTGAAAACTGCACATTGCCTTTTGATGGCCATCCAGTTAGTTTTTTGTCCGGAGTAGAATCCAAAAGTTGATTCTCTGACTCCACCTTGCCAAACTCGCAAACTCGTTCAACAGACGTCATCTGGTTTTCGACTTCAGCAGTCTGTCGGATACACCACTGCAAGGAAATGGCAAAACGTGAGGTTGAATGATATGACAATCCTTGTCGCGGCCAAAAACATACCTGCACGAGGAAAGTGAGACCCATGGACTGCGTAATCGCCAGACCGACATCTCCTCCGAAGAAGTAGTCCTCCCACACGATGAAGCTGAACGTGACTGCAGTGATGAAAAGGAAGCAGGTAAGGTCTAGGTAATAGCCAAAGGTACGCTGTGTGCCTAGTATGAAGTACCAAGCGGAAGAATGCGCGTCTAGTTTGTGGTCAAACTCTTCTTGCAGTCGAGATTGTGTACGCATGGCACGGATAGTTGTCAGACCCTGTAATGATGCGTTGACGTGCGTGTACATCGGACTTCTGGTGAGCGCCTCCACGCGTTTGATGCTCCTGGAGGTAGTCACGTAATATTGACGAAGTTTGTAGAGCACCAGGACTACGACGAGGAAAGGCAACATCAAGTACCAGTTGACAACGAAAATGATGATGAGCGATCCAAGCACCAGGAGAGCCACGCGGATACTTTCTTGTAGAGATTCGACGAGAGCTTCGTCAATTACGTCGGTGTCACGAGAGAACCGATTCAGAATTTGGCCGGAGGGAGTGTTGTTGAAGAAGTTCATAGTTGCTTGAGAAACCGTTCTGAACATTGTATCGTGGAGATTCGTTGAGGCCCTCATGACCAAGTAACAATATAAGAGGGATTTTGTAATTGTGAAAACGATAATGCTACTTATAAGGATCCCGTACAGAGTCATGCACGTCTGCCTGTTCAGTTGGCCTAGCAGAGGGATATTGAGATCAGGATAAGCAAGCTCCTCTTGGTTAACCCAGAAAGACAACCAATAGTCTGATCCCGATGTTGATGCTAGAGCAAGAGTAAAGAACGCAGTAACAGTTACGATAAGCGTTAAACTTCTAACTGATTTGAGATATGCCAAGTAAACTGACGCCTGGACCTTGCCACTTGATCTCATTTCTGAATCTCTCGGAAGATCTTTTGCATCCGACTCCTCCAGTAAGGACGTCTGCCCAGAGATCTTCTTCAATAATCCCTTTTCCTTTTCCTTTGCTTCTGGCTCTTCTTCCATGGATTGTAAGTCCATTCCACTGTCACACAGCTCCTGGAAAGACCCTTGCGCCGCAATTTTACCCCCTTCCAGTTTGATGATATGGCCTACGTTGGCTAGTCGCTGTACGTGATGTGTAGCCAAGATGACCGTCTTTCCAGCAAGATAGCCACAAACGCACTCCTCAAATAGGTGCCTGCTTACGTGAGAGTCAACTGCCGACAAGGGATCGTCGAGGAGATAAATATCAGCATCTCGGTACACAGCCCTTGCCAAATTGACTCTGGCTTTCTGCCCGCCACTCAGGCACACTCCTCGGTCTCCGATGATAGTTTTATCTCCGTTCGGCAGCTGTCTGAGGTCAGCCTCCAACGCGCACGCTCTCACTACCCGTCTATACTTTTCTGTGTCCATGGGCAAACCAAATAGGATATTTTGACAAACTGTCTCTCCAAACAACCAGGGCTCCTGAGACGCATAGGAAACTGTGCCCCCAATCTCGATGGTCCCCGCTGTGACCGGAATCTCCCGAAGGATGAGCTGCAAGAATGACGACTTCCCCGATCCCACAGATCCAATGACACCCACCAGCGATCCGGGCTCTATCGTTACGTTTAGTTGGTCCAGAGTATTGTCGGTGCTCTCTCCCGTCCAGTTTGCCCCCAGATCCTGAATCTTGACCTCGCCTAGTCTGGCACTGGTTTTAGGCCTCTCCACAATCGCGTCTGTTGCTTCCTCCTTGAGAAGAAAAGCCTCCATTCTTCGTATTGCCACGTATGATTCCGTGGCTGACGAAATCGCCAACGGGAAGAAATTAAGCAAGTCATCCTCGATTAAAGAGTAACACAGTGACATCGCAAATACAACGTTTGCTCGGATGACATCAGCGTACGAAGCGTACGCTATCAAGCTCACAAACAATGCTATCTTAGTGGAAAAGTCAGTGATAGCGTACAGCACCCCCGTCATGTATCTCTTTTTCCGAATGAAATGCACTTCTTTCTTCCGAGCATGCGCAACTAATTTCGCGAATGACTTCTCCCACGCGTACATTTTGATGACTTGTATTCCTGCTATGATTTCACTCATCAGACTAATTCGGGAGTCTGTTTTGGAAGCGATTTTGTATCTCAAAGTCGCAGTTCGTTTGGCCAAAAAGCTTGTTAGAGGCAGGACCACGAGGAGCACGCTGATGCCGACGACTGCCAACGCTCCTGCCTCGCTCCATATCACGTAAGCCAGCACGGCGGTGACGAGCGGACCCAGGAAGATGTCCGGCAAGAACATCAGGGCGAAATCAAATCGGCTTGCGTCCGAGGACAACATATTGACCACATGTCCTGCGCCAGTAGTCGAATTCGCCTCTTTGCTCAGGCGAAGACTCTTCCGGTAAATGAGAGAGCACACGGCGACTCTAACTTTCATACCTAGATGAGAACTCCCCATCACAAACGGATGCGTTGCTATGATATTCAGTAATATGCATAGTACTACACCAGTCGCGTATAGTTTTGCTTCATACAACGTCACTGTACCATCAGGACTAAAGTGCTTCAGCAGTTGGCTGAGCAGCAAAGGCTGCCCAAGCTTAGAAATAAATTGGCAGACATACGAAAAGACTACATATAGCAAGATTTTGCACCCGTACACCTTCAAGATAACACGTATCAAACTGGCTCTTCTTCTTTTGGGGTCCTGTTTTTGTGCTTCTAATTCCTCGTTCCATAAGGTTTCGAATCTGTCTCCTAGAAGGTGCGCTGTGTGTTCCGGGAGGGGTTCGCACAGATCGGAGATGGTTAGATCCCTCCGAAAGCCTCTTCTAAAGAGATCAATGGTCCACGCAAATGTAAATGCAGATAGGAAATTCGCCGTCGCTCGCGGATTCTTCCTATAAATCGCTTTGTTCCCGACGGAGTCCATTCTTTACGCCCTGCTCTCTGAAACAGCACAGACGGGGGGAGTCGTTAACCCAAAGTATTTGGAGTGAAATTTAGCTTAAGAGAAATCGGAAGGATTTTTTCTTTTGAAAGACGAAATTTTAAGCTTTGAAAAATGCCCAAATTATTAAATTTCAGGTTTCCAGAGGGGAGATAATTTTCATATTGTGACAATTCTGAACTGAAAAGATCCTCTGATTTTTTTTATGTGTGTTTTCGAGCTGCGTCGCTGGGCGGTAGTGGGTTAGAATTACTTTCCAGATCGTATCCCCCTCACTCTAAAATTCCAAGATTGCACTTTCTACCTTTCTCTGAGAGAATTAATGAAATTTTCACCCAGCGAAATAGTGATTATTCACTGAGAAGAAGGCCTAGTGAAACTCCTACTGGACACCCTGCGAAGGCTTGACCATGATTTAAATCAGCACACTGATTAATCATTGAAATTTCAGTGAAATTCAATGATTCTTCCACACAGCATACGCGGGTAAAATCACTGATTTTTAATTTCAAAAGGTAATACTTCTCCTTTGGTTAGCAAACTACCACTGAATTTTTACAGTGATGCAGTATTTAACAATTCATGAATAACATACATTTCTCAAATAATCAGCGAAAATTATTTTACTTTAGAGAGCCGTTCTGTTCTACATTTCGTCAAGTCGATCATAGGAACGCAAAAGGCACGTAACCAAAATATTTAACGGTCGTCAAGCCTACCGCTTTTTCTCGGTGGCAGTTACGCCAAGAGGAAAACTGCTTCAGGCTTGGCGACTGCGGAGCGGCGGCGAAGCACGACACAAGGTACGGGACCGAAGCTTGGAAAACCGTTCCCATATCCAACGATGGGTTATGTTGAGTTAGGTCATTTTAAATGCTTCGTGCCTCACTCCCATGTCGCTCCGCTCGGCTCAGTGAAGAAAGGTAGAGCATTACATCTTGAAACTGTAACCTTTCAAACAATGCTTTTAGTTTTTGACGATGCACCAGGATATCTTATTCATATTTGTACTTTCTCGCTAACACCTTTGCGAGATGTTGCATTTGTGTTTGGAAGAGAGGAGATATGAAAGGTCCTTTTGAAGACGACAGATGATGTGCTCACAAACGTGCCAGTTTGAGGTAGTATTAACCTATTTTGGAAGTGCAGATGATATTGAAAGTGCTTGTTGGATTTTGGTGGGTCTCTCTCTAAATTCATACAGCAGATCTGATTCATTTTTAATCAGTTCAATTCGCACGCTTATGTTGATACAAGGGAGACCTGAACGCCCGGAAACCAACCTTAAGCATTTTAAATGGGAGGTGACTTGAATGCACAGAAACCAACCCAACACCTTTTAAAAGAATCATTTTAAAAGGCATTTTTAGATACATTTTTTTTTGAGAAGACGGACCCAAAAGGGAGATAAATAGGCGAAAAGGGCATTGAGGATTTCGATCCTGTCCTTTTCGGCCGCACTTCACCTGTTGCTGAAATTGCATGAACTGGCCTTGAGTTGTTCCAAATAGAATATCGACCGTGTTATTCCTTTTAAGAGACCGACAAAGAAATTTCGATGTTGCCAAGTTGTTCATGAAGTAATGTTATACCACCGATAGGTTTAAGTGGGAAGTGCGATTTTGGTAAGTATACCGACAGTATATAGCCTACTTTTTTTTATTTTTCTCGTGACCCAGATTTTCTAAAAGGGGGTGTCTGTTAACCCGACTACTCCATTTAAAATGTATTAGTTTGGGTTCCGTGCGTTCAAGTCACCTCCCATTTAAATTGCATGTAGGTTGGTTACGTTCGTTCAAGTCTCCCTGCTTGCCGGGTCAATACCAACACCCTCTCTTAAATCGAAGTGTTGTACAGTACATAGTTTCCACGAAGAACAATTAATTTTCTTCTTCTGCCAAGTTCTTCACTTCAACCAGAAAAGACGAAAACAAGGAAGTTCTGCAACGAGGTGCCGAGTATTCTCAATAAATAATAAATTATCAAAGTATTATTTCATATGATCTGCTTTGCGTCTTTCTAGATTGTTATCAGCTGTGGGCTTTTTCTTGCAATGAGCACTTTTATAAATGCGTTTAATTTTATAAGCACTTCACAAATGTTTTTGGGGGAAACGTTTCACTAAAACTCGTGACGATAAGTGTTCGTGGTGAAAAGTAACGAACACGTGTAGATAAATCTAAGGCACTGAGAATTAAGATAATAATTACGGTAGCCGGAGCGCAAAAAGAAGAAGAAAAAAAAGGAGCCGCTCGGATATTTAAGTGAAGAGTAATTGGAATCGGCGTTAAAGGTAATTCTTAGGAGAAATATTCAAGGTCATCCCGCTCGCAGTTTTTTAAAATTTTCTTATATTTTTTTCCAATACAACAAAGCTTTAAAAACGCAGTTTTCTCTCTCGCATTTTATTATTGGCGATAGCTAATGTCCGGAAAAAAAAAACCCATGGGGGGGAAAATCGTCTTATCTGTTCCAAAGTTAGTTGTCTGTGATGCGATTCTTGTTGCATCATCATTTCGGGCATTCCAGGAGATGTTACCTAGCAGCTTCGGGGGGGGGGATACTTCCTTCCTTCATCACGCATTCGTTTATTTAAATAGCTGGAAAGGGCTTTCGCTGCATAGTAACATAACTGAATACATTTGGGAATTTTTTTCATTTAGGAGGTGAAAACCACACGATGGTGTTATCCACTTTTCAGTCTGCTCGACTCATAATACATTTAATCTTAATTTCAGAGCTGATCAAACTGTTTTGACAATGCTCAAAAAGCTGTGAAAAAGTAAGCCTGTTCTACAGATATGTCTATCGTTAACAATGGATACACCCTTTGAAATTTATTTCCATTACATATGGAAATATTAATAATATGTTGAACTATAGATCAAGCCGCATTTTTGCCCAATAATAATTTTCATTCCAAAAAATAATGAATAAAAAAATTGCCCAAAAATCTTCACTAAAAAAATCATAATAAAAAAATTGGCATTTTCAACTATTTATGAACTGTTTTTAGGTTACAATTTTTTGTTTCGTAACAAATTGTAATTTCAACAAAACCTGTAAGTAACCATTTCCTCAATCCGCAAAACGTAGTTTTCAAAAGGTTTTCACAAAGAGGCGGATCGGAATCAGCTGATTAGTACTCAACTTCATATCTAAATATCTACCGCATATCACGACGTGTAACGTGGGTAACAGCTCGGGAACATTTCCGGACTTGATAAAACTAGTCCTAGTCTCGGTCTCACTACTCAGTGGTACGAATTAATTCGCCAACAATGCAATTTAACTACAAACCTCCAAAAATAAATAATAATCCAGAATCGCGCTTTTGATGGTGGTCGTTATTCTCTCCACCTTGCTCGAAAAAGTTCGTAAAACACACACACAAAAAAATAAAAATAAAAAAATAAAGATGCCGGCTGGCACCAGCAGCTACCGACGCGTCGCTCCACGGCTCGACTGTTGCCGTGGCGTGCCGTCGCGTCGCGAACACTCCCGCCTCCTTTCTAGTTCCACTGAAAATACCAGTTTGCGACCGTTGTGTGCCATATAAAAGCTCTGCCCCCACTCCTCCCCGCTCCGTTGGCGCGTAAAATTATCGAGACACGTGACCTTTTTTCGCGCCGGCGCGGTGCGGCGACAAGGCCCACCTATCTACGTTCATTCATCCTGTCTTGTAGTGTAGAGGTATTGGCGGCCGTAGAACTCGCCAGGAAGTACGCAACATTTCGCAATGTCACTCTCAATTTTATCCCATTTTTCCTACGTGTGTTCCACCTTTCGTCGCCAAGCTTACAAGGGAAACTCACCGAGAACCTCACCGACTGTCCGCCTCCGATTTGTTCCAAATTTACGGGTGTTAAAGGGGATGGAGAGGAATGAGTTTTAAGACGAAAAAATTAGCTGCTGAAGTTGATAATTACTATGTTTAAATTGGCGTTCAAAATTAAACGCATTTTTTTTAAGGCAGACTCTGAAAAATATCCTTCTCTTAATGAAAATTTAAAAGTAGAGGTTCTTTGGAGCGAAAATTTTAAGAATTTTGCGTTACCTTGAACCGTTTTGGAGCTATTGACATTTTCCCGATTTTATTTAACATGTTGTAAAGTAGGGCAAATTTTCATAATTTTTACTTTTTCGCATCGCGGCTCTGAAAACGTGTTTTCTACGTTGTCCAGGTGTTTCCACGTTCATTCGACACGTGAGCAAGGTAGAAAACACGTTTTCAGAGCTCCGATGCGAAAAAGTAAAAATCGTGAAAAGCCCAATCTTAAACCACATTTTAAATAAAATCGGAAAAATGTCAACACCTCCAAAACGGTTCGAGACATCGCAAAATCCTTCAAATTTTCTCAAAGGAACTTAACTTTTTAATTTTCACAAGGAAAGTATATTTTTCCGGGTCTATCTCAAAAACAGTTGTTTGCGTTAAATTTTGAACGCTTATTTAAACGTAGTAATTATCAGCTTCAACAGCTAATTTTTGTATTAAAACTCATTTCTTGCCATCCCCTTTAACACCCGTAAATTTGAAACAAATCGGAGGTGGATACGTGGTGAGGTTCCCTTGTGAGTGGGGCGATAGCGGATCAAGCAAGACATAAGGCAACCCAACGGAACTTCATAAATTTCGCCAAGTCCGATCAGGCTTACTTGCCGGCAGCAGGCGGCATCGGGCTCAGCGACAGCCGAGCGGAGCGACAGCGCGAGACTCAAGGCTTCTAACTAAGGATAATCGAAAATATGCGATTAGTTTAATTGAATGTCCGCAATTTTCGTAATGAAATAAACGGTTGAACCAGATTGTGTAACAATAGGTAAGGGTGTTGCTATTAACCCGACATGCATTAATATAAAGAGACTTGAACGCACGGAATCCAACCTAATATGTTTTAAATGGGAGGTGACTTCAGCGCACGGAACCAAACCTAAAACATTTTAAATGGGGCAGTCGGGTCAATAGACACTCCTTAGGTAAAATCCTACTCTTTAAATTTACCGAGTATACCTCTCGTGTACTTAGCGATTGAACTTATACCTGAGTTTTAGGTTTTGAAAATGAACCATTTTCCTTGAAAAGAACACGAGAAATATCGTGCTGTTTTTCAAATAAGATGATAAGTAATTGCGTTAAATATCGTTTTGGCTTTTTTAGCTCTGCATCCCTAACGAAAAAAAAGGAAGCGGTGATTTTTAGCAACCTATTACCTGTTTCCACATTATCCGTATTTCTAAGTTCACCCTTTCTCTTTTCTTTACAAATTCAAGTTTTCATTTTTGAAAAGAGGCCTCCGCCCTTGTGAATATGCTGAATGATCGTAATCTAATTGGAAGAATTGCCAACTATGAGCTCTATTTGTGTAGAACGGCCCGCGTTTCACTTAATCAATAATGATGGCTGATGTTTTGGGACACAAGTGTTTGACCTTGATAATCAATGCAGTCTTCGTTTTTTTCTCTAACTTGAGGCCTATTAAATATCCTTATCGTGTGCCCCCCCCCAAAAAAAAAAGTTATCCCTATATCTTACGTAAGACTTGTCTCACAATTCGCTCCTTATTTATTTTTATTTATTTTTTTATATGATTTGCTAATTTTGAAAAGCCGTTTTTTTTGCATATTTTTGCAAACAGAGGCCTGCATGCATGCATCTATAAGGATGCATCCTTATAGAAGCATGTAGTGTTAAGTTTTACGTTTAGTATCAGTGAGTGATTTAAGGTTTTGTTGTGTAACTCTTGAACTATTCTCAAGTCCATTCTGTGCCAGTACATATAGTTGTGGAATCATTGACTCTTTGTGGGAGGAAAAACGAGCGATTCTTGGAAATACGATAATAACGTAAAACACACCTACCGGTATCGGCGGTGTTAGAGTTTGCAGAATTCTGTTCAGAAATTCTGTGGCAATGTTGGAATGTGTGAACCTTGATTGTAACTGCACCAGAAATAAAGACATCAATCTGCTGTCGTCCTTAATTAACAAGGATTAATCGGTCGCTGGACGTTCGCTCATAAGCATATGAATGCAACGTTTGAAACACTGTAATTTTGTTTCTCGAAGCAACGAGCTTTTTTTAGCGGACTGAGATCCTAATCTAACAATGCACCTCGTTTTACTAGTGCATTCGTTGTTTTGAAGTTGGGTTTAATTCTATTGGTAAATTTATATGCACTATGCATTCAGGGCTTCATTGCAGTTTTTCATTGCGAGTGTCCATGAGTGACTTTTTTGTTTTCTGTTATGCTTAATTACCTATTGGTGATTCATCCCTTTAAAGGAGGTTACTGTGTTTTCTTTTATCAACTTTGAGTCTGCACTGCGCGGCAAGCCTCGGTTTATGTGTCATCAAGACTCAAGCAGTGGCAGGAGTGGAGAGGAGGTGGTTAAATTGCAACATACCGTCTCAAAGTACGCGCTGTCGTGATATCGTCTAACTGAAACACAAAGGAGCTCTCCAACATCTGCAGTTTTCAACATGTAATGCAGCCGTCCTTGGAAAACCCACTGTATATTAATTAAATGTTCCACCTCACTTGTGAAAATTTGCAGGGGTACTTTGTAGGGGGATTATAAATTTTGATTTTAAAATCCATTTGATAAGAACTTTGATGATAGATTAGAAAGATTTTTTCTCTTCAACTTCTTTTTTTTAAATCTGAACACAAACTTGATACCCGTTCGTGGGAATCTCGCATCATTTGAATTC
>Ga0058701_10001233_pt1 | contig 17975 bp, 12 predicted proteins | sample AgamicOrMae_FD_97039 | JGI IMG/M metagenome (GOLD analysis project Ga0058701, IMG submission 97039) | Agave microbial communities from Guanajuato, Mexico - Or.Ma.e | ecosystem: Host-associated > Plants > Phyllosphere > Phylloplane/Leaf | place: Guanajuato, Mexico | collected 2012-06-04
CGACCGTCGACTCGACGGTCCACGTGGATTCCACGTAATCTGTCCACGTGGAATCCACGTGGAAACTACGTTGCTTCCTGATGGGGTGAGCGCGGATTATCCTGGGGCCAAGGAATATCCAGGTGCTCGAATTTCATATCGGTACGGAATGAGGGGTAGAACTTCGAGAAGAAAGACCAAACAATATGGTACGGGCTCTTTTAATTAACACAGAACAAATATTGATCAGGAAAAAATGTACGTGGTGAGCCATCGTGCCTGAGTGGGATATTTACAGTGGTTTTGGAGGAGAGTTTGAAAAAGTTGAAAATCAAAAAGAAATAGACAAGTTCACTGCTGACCACCCTAAACTGCAATTGTCATGAATGCTTGAATAAATGACTGTGTTGTTCTTTTTTATTGACATACAAGGGCTCTATTCTTGTAAACATAAGTCATTCTTTCTATGAGGTTAAATATCGATGTTTTGTTCATGTAAAATTCAGGAAATTTCATTTAAAAACTAGGGGAGGTTCTTTAAATTCTTAAACAGCAAACTCTATCAGCGGAATTTGCCTTCGTGCTAGCGACAAAGTTTCGAATTTCGTGCGTTGACAATCATTTCAGATCTTGCATTCCTTTAACACCGCACATCAACGGAGTGTACTCCCATGATTCGAAATCACAGTAAAGAGCACCATTTTCCGTACAGAGTAATGGCATCTCTATTTTTTTCTGAAGTTTTTTCACCCTTCAAGAATACACTGGAGCACGCTAGTATAAATCGTACCATTCATCATGAGGCAGACAGACCGTGCAAGCAAACACCATCCAAAAGTTTTCTTTCCATAGTAACAAACTGTGAGTTAGTTTCTATCGAATGGCTTTGAGGTGTGAGCCGAGGAAGGGTTGGGCCAACAGTGACTATGTCAGGTGAGATGACAGCTAAAGCTGGGATAGGGAGTGTCAATAAATTTGTTAGAGGCCCTATAATCAAACCTCCCTCCAAGGACATTGCTATTTCATTATGGGAGTTCTTCGATCACTAACGAGGGCAGGGTTGTGTGCCCCATTTGAGAAACTTGCCACATCTGCATAAAATACAATAGCGCCCCAGGGTCACGTAACTCACACTTCCTGAATAACTCAATGATTTGCGAATTCAATCATACCTCTGATATTGCCCGAACAGTATCAGAGTACCTAAGACCTAGTTAATGATTCTCACTTGAACCAGATGTACACTTTACAAACTGGAATGCTACTGTCCACTCTTACATCGCAAAGGTTTATTCCTTACGACGAGTGGAAACAGCTGTTAAAAATCCACCAATAACGACCCCGAAAAAAAAACAAGAAAAAAAAACTTACTGGCGGGGAGCACATTAACATTTTTCGGGATCTATGCTCACTAGTCAAGTTTTCCATGATGCTTATGTTTTACTTCAATTGAAAGAAGGTATGACAAAGAAATCATTTTTTCATCATACATTCTTCAAAGACTTTCACAAAGGGGTTTCTTTTCTTTCTAGACCAAAATTCGTGGTTTTTAGGAGGGGAAGTTGCGTCATAGTCATTAAGACTCATGCTTTCTCTTAACACCATAGACAAACTAACAATAAGTCATACTCAAAATACTTGATGACTTAGAGCTATTTTTTTCGTAATTTAAGCCAAATCATGTCATGTTAAGCAGGAGGTCTTTGGATGGAACATTTTCAACGTCGTTTCAGAATATATTCATTGCGTCTAAACAATAGCCGTCTTTCTACAGAATTTAAAAATGTGAATTTACTGAATAATAATAATTTCCAAGACGTATTTTGTTTTCTGAAAATGATCTTAAGGCTCTAGATTTTTTAAATATAAAAGTAATAGTTTTTTTTTTAGAGAAGGGCTTTTTTTAAACTCAACGAGAAGCAAAACGTCAACTCTGTTCCCAGTGTAAGAAACGAAAGGTATCAAAACGCATTCAAGACTCACACTTCCAGAAGAGGCTCACCCTCGAAGAAAAACAGGAAACACGCATGAAGCAAAATTCCGTCCTTTGCCCTCCCTACCAAAACAAAACTGTCGCTATTGTGATCACAAACTTCAAGAAAGGTAATGTTTACAAGCTTTAAGATTGTAAGCTTTGGCAGCATTGTTTGATAATAAGAAAATTTTGCTTCCGCCACGTGTCAAACAGTAAAACTGAAGACTGAAACCAACACGGCAAAGCTACTCTTGTTATACACTTTTATTATTTTCATTTTAATTTCTCTTCAATTGTCGGTGTACCGATATTTGAATATCACGATAAGTGCAAGCTGACGAGTGTCGTCCTACTTACAGGACGTATCATTGAAGTTGACCAATCGATGTACGGTACCCTGCTTAATTTATCAATCATAAAATATTCCTCTTTATTCTTTGGCGTCGGTTTTGCGGGACCCATTGATTTCGGCCTTTTACAAGGCATCAGAAGAGTCATATTCCCTCTTTCTCAAGTTCTACATTTAGTCGCCAAGTCGAGCGGAGCAACAGCGAAGCGGGGCAAAAGGAACCTAACCTCATCTGTTCACAAAACCTAACGGTTGCCAATGAGCCTGATTGCTGCATACTTCTCGACGATCCGAAAAGTATGCGTCATCAGGTTCACTGAACCGGGCTTATTTTCACTCTAATTAGGAGTAATTCTGCAGTTTACTACTTGTTGAAGCAATTTTTCTCTTCTTAGGTCTCAGCATACACACGGCTTTAAAGCATTGTGGAGCAAAGGTGGAAAAGCAACCCCTTATAATTCATAGTGCCCGGATCAGTATCAGATCTCACAATTAAGGAGAGAATACGGCTTTTACGCCATAGATTGCCCAAGTTTTGCCCTGGCTAATATATATAGTATTAAAAAAATAATAATTTAAAAAATAATATTATTTCTAAGCACGCAAATTAAAAAAAGTATTTTCTTTACTTTTTAATTTATTTCTCCGGAAAAATTATTTCGCTGCGGCATTTTTTCTTGTCATAGTTTTTATTGAAAATCCAGAACTTTGCTCAGTAGACATCGTTTCGGAACGTTTGACTAGCGTCAGTTTGGTTTAATGACATGGATAGCCGAGGTTTTTGTTTATGGGCTGAAGTAAACAAATTATGAGCTTGCATGGTTCCTCGTAGTTGACTGCTCGCAGTCAAGACTGAACGCTCTAATCAACCATAAACGACGAAGAAAAGAAAGGGACTGGCGAAATGAGGAGGAAGAAAGAGCGCGCGTTTTTTCAAGATTGTTTACAAAATTGGTCTTCGCAAGAGCGAAAGAATTTTGCGAAATTTTAATATTCGCACAGCATTACAATATCTGTGCATGAACGGCCAGAGAGAGATGAGATTGTTTAATTTTGAGCTGATCGATATTACACCATCTCCACCCCATTGGAATAATTTACTTGTCCTTTCAGTCAACCTGTTCAATCTTAAAGAGGGGAAAATGGATTTTTGAAAAACAATGAAGAAAAAAAAATGATATTTGGTTTGCGCTTGGATGATACTGGCGAAGTTATTTTCTTTAGCAGTCAACGGCCACTGTTAAGGCAATCTTTGCTTCTGTGGAATTGTTGATTTCTTTTTGTTTGTTTTTGAACAGGCGGTAAAGTTAAAGAGGTGACTTTCGGCCCGAAATAGCCTTTGATTTTTTTGTCATTATTTTGGTTCGACCCTCAAGTTGCTAAAAAAACTAAAAAAAATACTTTGTTTTTGTTAAATCTTTAATTCTGAAGGTGGAAAAAAATAGTACGTTTTGATATGCCAGACCACTTTTGCATACAACCCACTTTTTTAAACTAAAAAAAATCCAACCACCTATGACCGGTACCTCATTACTGATTACTGAATGCCAATGAGCTGGTCCAATTCCTCTGTTGGGTAGAAAGCAAGGTTCTATGCGTATTGAAATTCGTTTTTAAGGTATAGAAGCATTAATAGCCACATCAAACATCCCTTATACACATTCATCAGTCGCCAGCAAAAGCGGATCTCTGATAAACTTTCATTATGATGTGGAAACTATTGCGATTATTATACGTTGAAGTTGAACCTATTAGGCGTACTCCTCCCTCAAAACAGATATGAGGCTAATCAAAAGAAAAAAATATTTCTCAGTGAAGAAAGGACAATAAATGAATTTAGAAGAATAGGATAGCTAATACCTACTTTTTAAGCCGTTCTAATAAAAGAGACTTAAACACAGATGAGATCGCATCCCTTGGAAACACTTGTACTGTTCCTATATTGAGGTGAAGGTAGAAAGGGTCCATGTATAGTCATGAAATGTCAAGATAGGCCCACCAACGACCAACAGAGCCATATCAATGGAATGTTCTCGCCGAGCTCTTCCCATTGATATGCTGTTTGTGGGCCTAACTCGAAAACTAGTGAAAACACGGCATGGTCTCGTTTTACCTTCACCCCAAAATTGGTATGTTTTTTTCAAAACAGGAATTATTTTCATGAGGTTATTAGGTTAGGTTTTGATATGTGTCGGGCCTCGATCCGCTTACCCTCGATTTAGCTACAAAAAGAGGAAGAAAAGAGGTGGAAAGTTGAACCGTTCAATTAAAAAGTAATTGACATAAAAAAGAGGGAAAAAGACTTTTGAGAGCCCGACATTGGCGCAGATTCAGGGTGAAATACGAGCTTTGGTCCGGATCATTCCCCTTGAAAACAAACCATTCGCACTTTCCCGTCGAGAAGGTATAGTACCGCGCCAGTCCAATGTCCCCATTGAACCCTTAAATTTCAGAGCGTTAACACTCGCAAAGCGGAGCGGCACGCTGACCCCCCCCGCCTCCAAGCCCGCTACACACACACAAACTCTACTGGCGAGAAGAATTCAATATCGCCCGATCTCTCTTTATAACACCTCGTGACCTAATTCCGGTGGGGGTCTTTTATACGCTAAATACACTATCAGCACAGGTATAGAGGGTTGCTGCTACGTTAATCGGAGAGGTAGTGAGCCGTGTGCCGGGGTTGGGTAAAGGAACTCCATCGGGCGTGTTCGTTACGCCTGATAAGGTAATGGTCGTTTCTTGGGGTACCGTTTGAGGAGGGAAACGTTTTGATACTTAACTTCTGCGCTGTTCAAAAAGCTGTGGAAATGTTTGTTAAAATCGTTTGTGGTTGCGCAATAGTTAGTTATCACAGGGAAAAAAGGGTCAAAAGACGTGTAAAATGCGTATTGATCATGATCATCAACCGAAGGTTTACATCGAGTCGCAGGTTTTCCGCAAACCTACGTAGGGTACTTTTGATGCTTATCAACTGTGGTACACACGTCACTGGTGATGTACGAAACATACCTACATTGACAGAGTGTCGTGTACAGAGAATTTTACGCAGTGGGCAGTGCGAAGCGAAACGGTCAAGTGACTAGACCACAACAAAACAAACCGTGGCGAGCCTTGCCTTCCCGCCAGCAGCCGACGGTCTACGCAACAGCCGACAGGGCCTCTGCCGTGTCGCGGGTTATGCACAGGCATTTGGTTGGAGAATGTTTGTCAATATGATCACAATTTCACGACGAATGGCCAAATAAATAACTCAAGAGCCCACAATACAGTGTAAAGATATCATAGACAAAACATCAAAATGTAAAGATCTGATGTTTGCTGTTCGAATGGAACCGACAGAAGCTACATTGTTTTGAACGTACTGCTATAACTCCGTCAAGTTTGACAAACATGACATGAACATATAATGAATCTTCAACATGTGAAAATTTATTAGGGTTCATTCGCGTATCGACACTTTAAATATAAATTGCATTACCGGTACAAAAAGTTTTTACGACAAGAGCGTGGAAAAGCTTGCTCCGGAAATCCTCCCTTAGCCCAAATGTGCCTTTTACCCGGGATCTCAGAGAACTCACAATCAGATCGTATCAGGTAAACGAGATGGGTTCAATGGCAATTCCTAGAAAATCGCACGGCGCATTGCGCTGTTTCATCCCTCCGGTACAAGCAACTTTCAGGTAACCCTTGTAGATGCTAGCTGTTCTTGCATTTAGCATTCCAGTATCGACATTGTCAGGCCATCGAAATGCGTAGCGTTTGGAGTTTGGCCCTAAAATTTAAACGCATTCAAGACGGCGGGATTACGCTCTTGGAACGGCAGCCTACTTTCCATAGAGAACGCGGCTTGAATCAGAAAATCGGTTCGTACATAAATCCTATAACTGCGTACATGTCCATAACACCGTCGGGAGAATGACACTGTTTTTCCGGCGGGAAAAGATTGCTTGTTTTCCTTTTTTATCTGCGGGATGACATCATTCAGATTCAGCGAGACTAGGCGACGTCGCGACGATGAGACGGAAGCTGGATAGATGAATGAAAATATTCGTAGCGTGAAGTAAAAGGTTGGAAGAACGCCAAAAGGTGGTTGAGGTGACGAAGTTGGTGAGAAGGATTATCACATCAAAAGACTCAAACCTGAATCCCAACTACAATCGCTGACCAATCTTCCGCCGTAATTCTTCCCCTGACATATGTCCAGACTGTTAAAACTGTTGAGCCGACGGAAAAGTTGATGGCTACTTTGGTGGGGCGACGTGTTATCAGTGAAGGCAGCCTTGTAGAAATCCTAGAGAATTGTCACGCCTGGCATGGCCAGAAAGCCTGATTTCGCGACTCCGTCACTTTTAAACACAGTTAACTTTTTAGCCGGCACAGATAGTGATTAACCCAATATTTAAACTCGTCAAGGACCACAACCAAATGGTATCCCACATGCAAGGCTATAATTGAGTGGTTCTCCAGATTGCCGCGATGAAAATTTATGGAATCGTGCACTTTATTCCATTCTAGTTTAGTCCACACTTCCTAAAGGTTCGATTTCATATTCCTTAACCTTACAAACTTCACTTAGAGTTCGATAGGGTAACCCTTTTTTGTGTGGATAACACACGAATAGTTGAGTGGTGCTTTGAGCGAAGTAAGGGTGCATACTATATCGATATCCCTTATATTATACTCCCGATGTTTGGCCTGTCCTCTTGACTGCAAACCCCCTTCGAGAGACATTTTCATGGCTTTCACGCACGAGCACCCACCTCCTAGTACACGCTGCAACGCTGACAAAGGTAAAGCTTTTTCTGCGAGATCGCTTGCCAGCGTAACCCTACTCACTACTTTAAAGGTCGAATTTTCCGCCTCTGCGTTCCACCTTGATTTAGCTTTCATTGCATCATGAGGATTAACGACAAAACCGCGTACGTTAGGCTCGGTTAACTTTGTGTATAGGTTAAGAGCCCTGTGATGAAGCCAAGCAAAATGCCGCTCACGAGCGTTCCAAGAATCCTGTCTCAAAACACTGGAAATTTTGGGGGGAAATCTCGCTATGCTTTAAGATGACATTTTTAATGAAAATAAGTCTTTTCGGTTACAAAACGTTTTAGATCACTTGATTCCGCCTATGAAAAAGCAAATCTTGCAATTAGTGAACGATTTCTCAAGTCACTATTGCCAGGTCTGATAGCAAATTTAAAATAAATTCTGGTATTGTCCCTCCAAGACAGATTTTCACGCAATTAAGATTGCCTATTTTAACGTTTGTTCGGACAAAAATTTGTGTTTGTAAACACACCCCTAAATGCTTGTTCAGTTTCGGTACCTGCTGTGTTCACCGTCCAAAGCGTTGACATGTTCTCTGTAGAATTATTCCATGCGTCATGACGCAAAGCTGAAACCACTAACAGATATACGCATACATGGTTAAAATGTGTTCTTATATTTTAAGCCACATCCTTGGTAAAATTCACACTTAAGCACAAATTTAGTTTATCAGCGCTTCAATTAAGTATTGATTAAAAAATAATTTTAAAACTTTCTTTTATAAAAAAAAAAATTATCACTAGTGTATTAGGAAATGATTTATTTGAAACTGTTACGAAGTATCAATGAGGCCATCACGGCAGGGCTAGTTCAACCTCTCGCCACCAGATAGTGCTGCTAAAATAAGCGTCAAACATGGCGGCAATGTGGCGACCGTATTGCCGTCATGTCGCATCCTTATCTTAGCAGCGCCATCTGGAGGCGAGCGGCCGAACTAGCACCTACCTTGACAGCATCATTGCTATTTTGCACATAAAAACGTTTTCTAATTTCGCGTTTCTAGATTCTTATTTCTTTTTTAAGAAAGGCCTACTTAACTGCCAACAGTCAAGAAGAAGAAAGCAGCATCAGGTTTAGGCTTTTTGGTTATGCTAACTTAGGTTAGGTTCTCAAGTGTCTCCTAACCTCACTCCTCGCGGTTGTGTGACGAAAGATGGTAAATGCTAGAGGTGAAAACTCCAACCTCTAAAATGTAGTAGTGGTAGTTTTAGCTTTCCGGCAACTTCAGCCAGCAGTTGTGCAGTGCGGCGTTATGCCAAGCTTTTGTAAAGCTTTTTCCTCACCTTTTGCTTTGCATTGTTTGCAAATCTCGATTCGTCGAGTTTAAGCTTCCCAACCGTAAAATGACCGCGATGCTGCTATTCCCATTGTCACAAGTTATAGCAGCATGCGCTGGGGCTTTCAGCGGGCTTCCAGCAGACTCGTCATCCAACAGGTAACAAGTAGAAACTGAGCTGCTGCGGGTATCGCGGGTACGGGTGCAATCTATTCAACACTTTAGAACCAAAAATGCGTCGTTTATGCGCGAAAAATGGGACTCTGTGTTTCGCCTTTCTTTTCGTACAACTACCACTCAATCACAAAAGTACCCACCACAAAATCATTTTCCAACTTAAATTAATTTCATTAATTGAATTCATTAATTGAATGGGTCAGTAAACAACCAAACAAAGTGCAAAGTCGTATCGATATGAGGAAATAACTATACATAAGTAGTAAAACCTGAACGTCGATTCCATGGAATCGACTATACCTCGTAGGAAACCAACTAACTACGCTGAATGGTACGAAAATAACCATGGCTTATGCAAGCGACAATGAGCGTAAAATAAATCATGTCAGCTTTAGCATATTGTTAGCTTGTTCTTCCTCATAACTTGTTAAGTCCAGTCTCACCCTTCCATCTTGGGTGACATTTTTTATGGATTCGCAAAGAGACTGCCTTATCATACAGCCCTCTATGTAAAGAAACGCCAATAGTGACCCTTCGCTGGGCTCCAAGAGAGTGACAGCAATATGGATTCCCATGCGGCTGAAAGAGACACAATGTGGACTCAAGATAGCGGTTCGAGGTCCATCGGCGTTACTTTACCATAGAGGGCTTTATCCAACCCCATAACCTCTTTCTAACCACAAAGACCTTGCGATGAGGAATCGGTAGTTACGAACAGCCTGCTTTGATCGTTAGTGTATCATGGTTATCCCTAATTAAGTGGAACCATACAGGAGCGAGCAAAAGGGCATCCAACTTAATTTTAACTTATTGTTAGCCACACTTACTGTCTTGACTCCCAAGCACGCTCTCACTCTTAAAAGTGCAATTTCCTACGTCATGTATTCTACCCTGTAACCTTCCATTTCATCATATGGGGAACACAACAGCGTAGGTTTATGTTTGGTTAATCTAGATAAGGTGCCTTGACTTGTGTTCATCTCGTTCGGCGTCGCGACGAAAGGTGTGAAAAGTTGTTGAAACTATCTGTGAAATATCAAGCGGTAATGGGTTTGCTGAGGCCGCCGAAATCATTTTTTTTTCGCTGATTGTGAGTTTATTTTGCGTGTCGACTCTTGATCAAAGTTATTCTCGCTATAGAGGGAGTAAGTTTTGATCCTTCGACACGGTGTTTGGAAACTTGTCCACGTTATTACCGTTTCGTGTTTCACTCCACTTCAAAAGCAGAAACGGCGATTCAGCAGTTCCGCGCGGCGCCATTGAAAACAATACCTCAGGTGTCTGCTAAGAAAAGCTGTTACATTTCTCTCTTTTAATCGCGAGTCCAGCCGCTTTTTCTCCCGCAATAGGATAAGCGAGGAAAGAGTAAAAATGACCTGCACAACTATAATCTCTGATTTCGGATCTCCTTTGTATTGGAGTCACGGTGAGCGCAGAGCCCAGCGGCTCCTGCTGTTTGGGGAGTAGGCAACACGCACGTCACGTATGTGGGGCGGTTGCCTATACATCAACTCAACTGAAATGTTCCGGGCCTCGAATACTTGATATTTATTAGTCCATTTCTCTGTGGATTCATGCATCGGAAAAAAGTTGAGCTAGCGGAAAATGCCCTAAATAAAACAAGGTTATCTGTATCCAAAGAATAATCATATAAATCACCTTCCCATAAAATTTGAAAGTTGCAGTTTCTACCTCTTGCGTTCCACCTCCCGTCGCCAGATTGACCTTTTATGTTTTACCTTCCGAGGTCAGGGGCTCTTCTTTTAATCTATGATCGTCTAACCTAACGGTCTCCAAGTTTGATGGCGCTTAGAAATAAGCAGCATCAGGCTTCGTCAGGTTACGTTACACGTTGAGTTCATCCATTTCATCCTTAGCTGTTCTTGACACTATGCAAAAAGTTTCTCAACGACGGAGAGCACCTCTTCATTGGTATACTTTAAGCAAACATTTGGCCCGAACTGCGCGAAAATAAAAAAAATAATTTTAAAACGACCTTTTGAAAAATAGACAGAAATGTTTTGCTGATTCTTTTGAACCAAATAAAATTTCTCCGGCTTTGCCTGGGCTCAAATCGGTTAAGATTGCTCCAATGTTAACGGCGAAAGGTGGACCGTAAGGAGTGGCAAAAGAATTCTCGATCCCTCCTTATAAAAATCCACCAAACTGCGAAGTGCTTCCGAAAATCTACCAACTGCGATGTGCTTGTTCGGAAAATCCATCAACTGCAAAGTGCTTTCTCCGATAACCCACCGACTGCAAAATGCCTTTTTCTAAGAATCCACCAAATGCAATCCAAGTACACTGTAGTTGGTTGGTTTTCGGATCAAGCACTTTACAGTTGGTGGGTTATCGGATCAAGCACTTCGCAGTTGGTTGATTTTTCGAACTAGCACTCTGCAGTTAGTGGACTTTTCCAACTAGCACTCTGCAGTTAGTGGGTTTTTCCAACTTGCACTTCGCAGTTGGTCGATTCTCATTAAGAGGGGTCGATCTTAAAGATTAACGCTTTATTAGCATGGTTTTTTTTTGTATACATCATGTGACAATAAGGGCTATTTGTCTAATGCATGCATGACCAGGTGAGCGTTTGTAGACAAAGAAAAGACACCGAATTCAACCTTGGCCTTGGAAGAAGTGCGGCATCAAAGAAATGCGCCGCCGATGAGACGCCGCCAATACTCCATTGGCACCATCTTTCGGTTGGGGACCCCATTCGTTGAAGGGGGGGGGGTCGCGTGGTTGGGCCATTTTCCCTTCGGGAGGAGGAAGGGGAGCTAGGATTGAAAATAGCTGTGCGGCGCGTTCGACTTTCAACAAGTGAGGCGCTTCTGGAAGTGACTTCATATCAAGCCATTAGTTGTGATTGTGTCCCCCTTGGTTAGCAGGCGCCTTTTCTTTCTGTCTCTGTAATCTATTTTCGCGTGCTGAAAGCTGGAAGGCCGACAGATCTCAATGCCAAATAGGGAGACAAGACGCCACTTCCCCGTCTTCTCTGAAAGAAGCGCTAAAAATAACGCCGTACTGGGAATCAGTCTTTTGATACCACTACCCCTTTGTGAAGCTAGCGGACTTAAACATGCGTGGGGGGGAGATGAGCCTAATAGGGTGCACTATTTTAATGAGGTGACGCTAATACTTCATAATTACATGAGTTGCGCCGATGGTCATCTGAGCATTGTCTACCGATTTGTTTTGGAATCCAGCGTTTAAGAAATTAACGTTTGAGAATGTAATGAATAAACGACTTAATGATAGGTTAGACTTGAGACCCAAGGAATACTTTTATCCACGCCGATATTGGCTTACTTGACATTACCTCAAAACGGAATAATTGCCAAGTTTCTTACTCTCTCTTTAGAGACGTTAAAAAAAATATTCCCTCTTTTTCTTCTTTTTTAAATAAATAAAAATATTTTTAAAAAATAGAAATGACCAGACGTCCATTTTTAATCCACTTACAGCTGGGTATTGCAGGGAAACCTCGCTCGCGATTAAGTTGCTCTGGACGATTAAACTCAATCAAAAGCCAATTAAACTTAAGTATCAAGGCGCGTACATGGCGACTTCCTGAGTCACACGAAGCGTTGTCGATTTTTCGAGGATCCTTGGATCATTAACTCAATTAATTTACAGTTTCTCGGCTCTGCTCAATTCTTTCAGACAATGTCCCAGTGCCATGGGCTCCTCACACAGTCACTTGAAAAGGCTGCTCCTTTATCAATTGGTCCCACCCTCGTTCCAACCTATCATTACATTACGGGCATTAACGATAAATAACCGCGCAGGTTACACAGATGAAACGACTTTGTTTGTTGATAGCGTCAGCAAACATGAATTGTTTTTACAATTTCATTTGTTCCGACAATATGAATTGTCACCGCGACAATTACAGTTATCGCGGTAACAAGTGAAATTGAAACCACAACAATTCTTGTTTGCTGAGCCTTTATTAACAAAATGTTTTGATAAGGCAACAAAATCATTTTCTCCGTGAGATTCCTCTTTGTTCCTTGCTTCGTTTTAGCTCCGCACCTCGGCCTGCGTTTACTCGGATAAACTCAGGCTAGGTTGTGTCTTGAGCTTCGCTCCGCTTACAGGGCCACGAAAGGTGTAACACAAGACGTAGGAAGTGCGCCTTCACAATTCAGCGGGTATGTTCTTTGCAAATCAGATAACGATATACTATTGGCCGGCGTCGAAAAGTCTGTCAGCGGTTCATCATCAAATGATTTCTGCAAGTTGCACGATATAGACATAGACATCTCACGAAGCTCACAAAGCGAGGTCGCAAAAAGAGTTACTGAATGAATAACACATCTAAAACAAAACAAACGTTTTAAGAAAGGCCATAACTGCTTTGGATGTGAAAATAAAACGGGGGTAGTACGTATTTTGGTTATTTTTCAAGATAGACTCATGATCAGCCATATCAATCAAAAGGTCTCGTCGAGAGCTCTCCATTGATATGGCTGAACATAGGTCTATCTAGAAAAATAAGGGAGTAGTACTAATGTTGGTTACTTTTCAAGCTAGACCTATATTCAGCCATATCATTTAAAAGGTCTCGTCGAGAGCTCTCCATTGATATGGCTGAACATAGGCCTATGGGGTAAAATTACCAAAGCACGTACTACCCCCGTTTTAGTTTCACATTCAAAACAGGTATAGCATTCCCTAAAAAAGACGCTTTGTTTTTAATGTGAGCTTTCGACATCAATCCGTCCGGAACAACACCTGATTATTGCCATCTAACTGGAAAAAAAACCACTAAACCTCTTTCAGGGCAAATAGAAGATTGCGCTTTATTGAAAAGATATATTTCAGTTTGACTTTGGTACAGTAAAAACCTGAGTTGTGAACAGAACGTATTCGTAGGCTAAGGAAACCAAGAAAGCCAGCACTCTTTTTAAGGCAATCCGGGCAGTTGTTGCTACCGTGGAACCGCTCTTTGAAATGGATCCCTATCCGTCCGCAATCTGTGTACACTCCACTGCTTTGACAGGACCATTGCGGTTGGCAACAATACCAGACCCACTAAAAGCTCCGCCAAAGAGTTAGGTCTGTCGGAAGTATCTTGCTGGAGGTAGAAACCCTTTAGTTTGCAACCGAAACTCGTCGGAGACCCATCCGAAACGCTTCAACCTTCCTGTGACTCAGATTTATTAGTGAAAAGCAGCTTTTTTGGACGCCAGTGTTGCCAAACTGCGCTGTTGCAAATCTTCAAAAGAAGTGACAACGCCGCAACGAGCGACGCGCCGACAGGAAATGTCTTTGCTTCTCTTCCTTTCCGGTTCTTCGCGTCTCTCTCTTTCATCCCGACTTTCTACCTGTTGTCTCTTAATCCAAGACGTTCCCTGAATGTCGGGATTTCGGAATATTTATCTTTGGGGTGTTTTACTGGTTTAATTTTGTTCGTCCAGCACTGCGCGTTTGTTGACTGCCAAAGAATCAGGAGAGGCGTTTTAACCGAAAAATCCAGAGCTTTAACTTCAATTGCTTCGCAGATTAGAAAAAATGTCGTCGAAAGAAGAAAGTAACCATTTAAAAAATTGCTAGTACTTATCGTTAGGAGGCGCAACGAACGGAAATATATAAAGGTTATGCCACTATTATTAATTCGAGATGGCATCAGTTATGTTTTTCTTCTTCAATCTATATTCTCTCAATTTTAAAGTTTCTCCTCCTCCGTGATCCACCCTTCTAAAAAGCTTCCATTTCGTCGCTAAGATCGACGGCATGCAACCGGAGCTCATGAGATAAAACCGACGAAAAGATATTAGAGCGGCAGAAGAAAAGACGCCTTTTAAGCGTAATTATTTGCGACGAGAAATTAGGTCAAATTAGTTTGGCTTTAAAAGACCCATAACCTTCAGTAAAGAACCACCAATGGTGTCTCTTCGCAGCGACCAGCCGTACACATCAAGAGAGACAGCAATACGGATCCCCATGCGTTAGAAAGAGACGCAAAGTGTACTTAAGATGGCGGCACAAGTGGTGGGGGTTTCATTGGCGGTTCGTCACCAAAGGTAGGGCTTTAGATGGCATATCCTTCGCTCCGCTGTCCCTTTCTGCATAGATTGGCCATGAGAATCAGAAAAAAAGGACAAGAAAGAGACACCCCTACCTTTAAAGGAACAAATAAAAATGTGACCTTTAAAAATGACAGCTCAGGCCATAGGATCGCAAAATAAAAGAACAATGCTCCTTACAGCATTACTTTTGCCGTCTAATTAGGCAGCATCCTTCATTAGAATGTCTCAAGAAGAGACGTTATGACTCAAGGAAATGGAAAAAAGGAATAATAGAGAAGTTATGCGACTGCGGTTGCGTCTACAGCAGCTGTTTCGACCCGGAATGTTTGTACGCAAACTGCGAAAGAAGAACAAGAAAAGGAAAGCATTAGATGGAGATAGCAACGTTCTTTTTTCTCTCTCTCTTGTGCGCAACATCATTCGAAGACGGATCAATCAAAGGGGACTGCGCTATTTATTTTGCTCGTTCTAAAAATGCATTTTAATACAGAGACCGCGTAAATGGTGGAGGCGTCTTCTTTACCGCCAACCTCTGATTGGATAAAACGGATATCTGCTTGACTTGCTTCCTGTTAAGAAGGCCGGGGTGGTCCTTGCCTGTAGGCTTTTATGAACTAATATTTACGTACACATTCTCATTTTTTTCGTGAACAGATAAGAAAGTAAAAATCAACACGGGCCGCTCTCGCCCACATCCGTTTTTTTTTTATTATTATTTTATGATCAGCAGATTTTGCGCTGCCAATCATCTTTAAAAGTTCGCAGATTACGGCTAGAACTAGTATTTATTTTCCGGAAGTGAATATTACAGGCCGAGAGACATTTGCAACATAAATAATAATGAAAAAATAACAATTTTCCGGAAAAACGTTTGCGGCGCAAAAGAAATTTCGGGGTTTTCGCTGCACGCAGGTCTGGAAAAGAGCGAGATACAAGGTTTCTGCCCTATAGGATAAGCTACTCAAGCATATTTAGATATATTTGAACCTTTATTTTTCTGCTTTCTCTTATCATGGAGGCTCTGAGTGGAATTCACCGGTCTGCTTTCAAAAAGCAATGTGCTTTCGTCATTATTAGTCTGATTTCTGAAGTTATCAAAAAAAAAAAAGAGAAGAAAGAAAAAAAGTCGAAATCGTCTATAACGACGAAATTTTTGACTATTGTTTCCCACAATCAAAAAGCACAGTCCTACATAGAAAATAGTATATAACGATGTCCCTTTAACGACATAGGCCTTACAAGCTAGCGGCAACATTTTCGTCGTTTTTTTCCTTTTTTTTCAATTATAGCGACTAACATAACGAGAAAGTAGAAAGATCATGGCTTGTCCGATCGACCGGCCAAGAAGCGTCTTTCCGTTTCTCTTCTTGTTGAAGCGAGGTGCTGGGTTTTCTACCTCCTACAGAAGGTAGAAAACACTATCTATGAAATTAACTGTGACGTGTAGTTATGACACTGCGTTGTCCAGTTTTGGGTCCCTCGGAGCAGTGGGGGACCGGCCAAGCCGTACCGTTCCTCATTTAACTGTACCCTGCAGGAGCCCGCTGCTAGCAATACGCCATTATAGTCACTACATCATTATAGCGGGCACAGTTCTATTCAAGACTAAGCCTTAGCCCATTCGGGAGGTCCGGGATGTTTAACGGCGCCCATAAATTCGAGACTGCTAAAATCTAGCCTGTTTCGGTATTTTTCGCCGCTTTAGCCTAATGAGCGCCATTATACTGCCGTTTTATCGCCACTTTCGATTGCGGTTTGTAGGAGGCAATAAATAAAGTGTTTGTAGCGACCCTTTCTAAATGAGACGTCACTAATTATGCTTTCAGTCGGTAAGTTCCACAGATATCTTGCTTCCTCCGTAACCCTAACGAACGTGGGAGAAGAAACAACGAATAAATTTGGGAACCCTCTGCTTTACCCGTTAATCTTATAAATTAATTCGAACATAAATGGAAATATTCTTGCACAAAATATCTAAAAAAAACAAAAAACGAGCCAATCCTTTTAATTCACAATCGATCAAGTAAAACAAGCGCGTTCGAAAAATCGATCAAATGAACTTCTTACTTTCGCGATCAACTGCTATCCTTACAGAGAACATTGCAGCAGTTGATCGATTTTTTAATCGTACCCTTCCACTTAATCGTTTTTCTTTGGATGGATCGAGCGTACTTAGACGGCATATTCATCAGTATTTCTTCGCCGAGCATTGCATTAATATACCGTCGAGGACTACGCACTTCTGACGAATTTTTTTCCCACTCGAACAATTATAGCTGTTAGAGAAAACAGCTAACAAAAAAGAGAAAAAAAATTGCAAAAGTGCTAGAGCATTGCGAAATTGGCTTCTATATTCTCAACCGTTTCCATGTGATAGACAATAACAATGATACAACAATTCTCTTCTTGAACAATTAAGTACGCATTGTGAGAGCAGCACAAATAAAATGCTGAAAGCACGGATAAAACCCTGGAAAAAAAGGTTTGTTATTCCAACAAAATCGTTTGAACATTTTGGTTGCATAAACAACGTTCGGCTGCTGCAACAAAACTTTTGGTTTCAGCAACATTTTATTTGTTGTTACTGATTTGTTGTAACAAAACCGATTTTCTTTGAAATTTATATTTAATTTCAAAATAAATTAAAATTAAATACGGTCATACTGTATTTACCACCAGTAAATTCTTTTCAGTTTATCTTGTAGTTTTTATATTGGATTATTGATTAAGTTACCCCCACTTCGATCGACACTTAAACTAATATCTCAAACTTGAATGTCCTGAAGTGATAGCCAAGTTGGGAAAAAAATCTCTACAGTTCTCTTCACTAAATTCAAGTTCTCTCATTATTTGTACTTCTTTAGTAAGTTAGTAATCGACGAAAGAACGCAAATGGCGCCATTTCCACATGGTTACGAAAGGTCCATGCGAGTTATTCTCCGATGCAAATTTCTTCGAAGCAATGTGTCTCTGTCGGGGCTCCAAGCGGACACACTGTCTCGCAACATTATGTATTGGCGCCATATAGACCGACACCGGCTGAGTATTTTCCGATGTCTTTGCGAGTTTTCCATAGCAGAAGGTAACGTAGAGGAGCTCACTGTCCACATGAATCATGATCCCGTCAATCAAATACGCTCAGGGTGAATCACCCCCTTACCTTTTCATTCGGTATCAATACTCTCTCATCTGGAAGTTCCATTTTCTTCCTCTCTGCTCCATACTAGTTCAAACGGGTAGCTGTCATAAGCGCCAAAAACCACAAGCGCCAACGCCGCAAGCGCCAATCCGTAACCGCCAAACGAGAGAAGTCGCAAACGCCAAAGGTCTTAACCGCAATACTAACCTTGCCTAACCTAA
>Ga0058701_10001234_pt1 | contig 17973 bp, 9 predicted proteins | sample AgamicOrMae_FD_97039 | JGI IMG/M metagenome (GOLD analysis project Ga0058701, IMG submission 97039) | Agave microbial communities from Guanajuato, Mexico - Or.Ma.e | ecosystem: Host-associated > Plants > Phyllosphere > Phylloplane/Leaf | place: Guanajuato, Mexico | collected 2012-06-04
CCGGTGCCATCCCCCGCCAGTCCTCCGGCCAGCCCTGCAGCTAATGTTCCCAGCGCACTTAAGGTCTGTTTTTGGTCTTCCGTCAGGTTTTCCGGTTTCACACCCGGGTAAAGCTCGTCCGCTATGTAGCGCGCCATCAGCTCGCCGCTGGCCGCGCCGGCTGCCCCCGCCAATGCACTATTACCACTGGCCTTGGCTGCGACCGCGCCCCACACCGCATGCGCCATCGCGTTCGCCGCAACGTTAGTGCTGCCATCCGCGTTGGTCGTCATCGCCTTGATGACCCCGGCCGCATAAGGGCTAAGCCCCCCGGCCATCGCCTGCGCCAGATTGTTGCCCGCCAGCCCCTGAATCGCCGCCGTAGCCGCCTGCATACCTTTCTGAACCGAACTTCCGGTTCCCCACTCTTTTTGCGCCGCTTTGTAGCTGTCTGTCGCGTGCAGCTCGTTATAGGCTTTCCACTGTTCCTTCGTCGCCCCGTCACCCGGCTCTTTAATCCCCTTTTTCTCAAGCTCTGCCTTGCCCGCGTTGATGGAACGGATATCCCCCTCGGTCCGCGCAATATCCATCGCCTGATTGCCGATCTCGCCGATCAGTTGCGCCTGCTGTAGCCGTTTCTGCTCTTTCTCTTTGTTGAAGATCGGGCTTAACGTCTGGTTGGCGTGCTCCACGTCGCGGCTCAGATCGTTGACGTCCTGCGTTTGTTTGTCCCGATCGCGGATGATGATGGTGCCGTCGCTCACCGCAGCAAAGGTGGTTGAGCTGTCGTGTCCGCTGTTGTTGGCGCCCACCAGCAGGCCGTTGGCCATGTTGCCAGCGAACTGGCTGCCGATGCTGCCGCCGGAGCTGATGCCTGCGCTCTGGTGCTCCACGTCGAAATCAGCCTGATTGTGGATGTCCTTAAAGCCCAGCGTGCCGGTATCGAGCTTGTTTTTGTCGGCGGTGGCGGTGCTGCCGATCACCGCGCCGTTAAGCTGGGTATGTTCACCCACCGTCAGGTCAAAGCCGCCCTTGCCGGCGAAAATGCCCGTCTGCTCCTGCACGCTGTCGTAATTGCTGTGCATCTTGTCTTTGCTCAGGCTGATGCTGCCCGAACCGGTCATCGAACCGAAGGTGAAGCTGCCGCCGGCGCTGGCGTTCTGCTGTCTGGAATCGTAACGATCGCTGTCCTGCTGGCTTTCCAGCAGCAGATTGCGGCCCACGTCGGCCTTGACCGATTCGCCGGTGACCTGTGCGCCGATCAGGTTGGTATCGCGCCCGCTGGTAATGTTGACCTGATTACCGGCGTTAACTGTGGTTTCGGTGTGGCTGGTGCCGTTGCCCTTCTCGTTACCCTTGCCCTTGTTGACGCTGGCGGAAACGCTCAGCCCAATACCGCCGGAGCCGACACCGATACCCACGCCCAGCGTGCCGCCCTGGCTCTCGTTTTTACCGTCCAGATACTGGGTGTTTTTTGGCGGAAAGCAGGTTCACATCACGGTTGGCGTTCAGGGTGACGTCCTTGCCCGCCTTCAACTGGCTGCCCTGCACCAGGAGGTCGCCGTCCTGGCCCTTCACGCCGTTGCCGCTGGCGGTAATGCTCAGGTTGTTGCCCGCCGTCAGGCTGCTGCCCTGCGCGGTGCTCTGCCCGCTGTTTTGAGTAGACGTGGAAGACTGGGTGCCGTAGGAAATGCTGATCCCCACCACGTTGTTATTGGCCGGATCGGCCCCCTGCGCCTGCGCCAAACGCGCCGCCTGCACCGCCTGCACGCCGCTCAGCGCCGCCTTGGTACCCTGCAATGCCGCCAGGCGACTGTCGTCGGTGGATTTCGCCTGCTGCGAGGTCTCTACCGCAGTGTTCAGCGCACTGCCGACCGTACCGGACAGTGCCAGTGTCAGACCGGATTTCTTCTGTTCAATCTTGTGAGTCTGGCTGTTCTGATCCTGCGCCTGCGTCACCGACACATTCTTGCCGCTCAGCGCCATGTCCTTGCCGGCCACCAGCTCGGCCCCGGACACCGCCAGGTTATTACCGGCCCCCAGGGTGACGTTGCCGTTTACGCTGCCGACGGTGCTGCCCTGATTGGTCAGCCCCTGCGCGGTATCCGTGGTTTTCAGGCTTTCGGTGCCGTAGCTGATGCCGATACCCCCGCTGCTCATCAGGCCGGATTTTTTCTCCTGCTTGAGGTGCAGTTCGCTGTTGCTTTCGGTCGCGCCGGTGATGCTCAGATCGTTCCCTGCCAGCAGTTTCACGTCCTGAGTCCCGGCCACGCTGCTGCCCTGAACGCGTAAATCATTGCCCGCCAACACATTAATGCTGTCGCCGCTCAGGGTAGTGCCCTGTACGGTCTGGCGATCCAGGGTGTCGCGGGTGGTGGTCGTGGTTTTCGACATCAGGCCGTTACCGCCGGTTACCTTGTGTCGCTCGTCCAGATCGAGAGTGTTCTCGCCGCTGAGAATATTGATGTCATGGCCGGCATTGAGGTTCAGCGCATCGCCGGCCGAAACCGTTGCCGCATGGGCAGTGATATCGTTCCCGGCATTGAGGGTCACGGCCCCTTTGCCCACCACTTCGCTGCCGACCTGCTGGCTGTTGCCCTGTTTCAGGCTGTTGTCGCCATTCCAGATCAGATTGTCGCGGCTGGCCATGGTCACTGTATTCAGGGTGAGATCGCGCCCGGCACTCAGCAGGGTTTGGCCATTCTCACCGCTGTTAACCACCTGCGCCGCATCCAGTTTGATGTCGCGACCGGCCTGCAGCATCAGCTTGCCGTCGGCTCCCTGCACGTACATACCTGCCACGCTGTCGATGTTGGTGCGTTCGAAGCTGTTGGCGCTGCTAACGCTCTGAGCCGTACGGGTAGTGCTGATGGCGTTGATATCACGCCCGGCGCTGGCCAGCAGCGAGTTGTTGCCCTGGATCACCCCGCCGATATTGTTAATATCGGTGCGGGCAGTCAGGCCAACGTCGGCCCCCTGAATCTGGCCCGCCACGTTGGCGATGTTGGCGGCGCTCAGTTTCACCACTTCACGCCCGGCGATATGGCCGCTGTTGAACAGGCCTTCGCCCAGATTGAGATTGACGTTACGCCCGGCAATCAGCGCACCGGAGCCGTCCAAATCCCCCGGTTTCAGGCGGGCATACACCTGCGGTACCAGAACGTTTTGCTGGCTGCCGTCCGGCAAGGTGACGTTGGCATTCACCAGCCAGACGATGTCCTGGGTCAACAGCCCCATCTGCTCTGCTGTCAGCGCCACGCCGACTTTCAGGTTATAACGCTGACTAAAGGCAATACCCTGATCCATCAGGGCCTTAAACTGCTCCTCATCGCTATTGTAACCGTCCAGATAGCGCTGACCGGTCAGGTTGATCACCTGCTCGCGGATCAGGCGCTGTTCGTAATAACCGTCCCCCAACCGTTTAAGCACGTTATCACTGTTAGTGGTAAGGGCATTTTGCATGTAATCGCTACCCAGCCATTTCTTCATGTTGGTAAAGCGCGGATCGGTCTCCACCAGATACTGGCCACCCGGCGCCGGATTGGTCCTGAACAGGCTGTTGTCCGGCAAACGGGTGTCTGGCCCGACAATGCGCACCACGCTGTCCACCGCGTCGCCCTGCTGGTTATTGACCTTGTTGGCGACTTCGAACTGCTGGCCCGGCTGCAACGCTACGGCTTGGATCACTGGCAGAGCGCCGCTGCCAATGGTCTGCAGGCCGGCGGAAATATCACTGCCGCTGACCACCGCATTGACCCCACCGGCAGCGCCGATAGTGGTATTGGTGCCCTGCTGCGTCAGCGGGGCAATGGCGATTGGGTTACCTGCCACCTGCCCGTGGTCAATCAGCTGGCTCGGCTTCAGCGAAATGGTCTGAATGGTGGTCGGTGGCGTATAGGCCGTGGCATTGTGCCCCTGCTTATCTTTACCCTTCTTCTTGATGCGGTAGTAACTGGTCACTTCGCCGACGTCGGTGGTCAGGCGCTGGCCCGGCACCGCCACGTTATCCACGCTGCCGGTATTAATCGCCAGCGTGCCGCCCGCGATCACCTGGCTCTTGTCGTTCAGCAGATGCCCGGCGTTGATCGCCATATCGCCACCCGCGATGATTTTGGCCGGATCGCTTTCCTTGATCTGGGTTTCCTGCACCGTGCGGTTGTAGTCGTATTGCGTAAATCTGTCGTTGTTATGCCCAGTTTTCCCTGGGGTATTCAGGTTCAACAGCGAGTCTGATGAATTGCGGTCAACGAAAACGCCCGGTTCTCCGGCCATCCAGCGTACCGGGTCACCCGATTGCTGATACTCGGTAATTTTTCCGTTGGAAACGGTGACCAGTTCGGTAGTAAAGCGGTCGTTGACGTTGTTGATCTGTCCGGCCCAAATAGCCATATTGCCCGCAGATTCAAGGGTCGAACTGTGATTGTTGAGGGTGCCGGCCTGGCCAGTGGCCAGGTGGTTGGCGTCAAGCTGGCCACCAATCGCCATGTCCCCGCCGCTGTAGATCAACCCATGATCGTAGTTATTCAGCGTTTGGGTGCCGATATCCACCCGTTCGCGCCCGGCCAGCGTGGCAGCGGTGCCGTTTTCCGCCAGGTTGTTAAAGGTGACGGTTTGCACGCCAATAGCATCGCCATAAATACGGCCGGTGCCAATGTTGGTCAGCGTATTGGCCTGGATCAACGTATGTTTGCCGTCAATCAGACCATAGTTGGTCAAGGTACCGTTGACCGTCAGCCAGTCCTGCCCGGCGTTTATCTCACCGCTGGCGGCATTGAACAGATTATTGGCGCGCAGATCGAGCTTGGCACCCGCCAGCAGTTTGCCGCTGTTGGTCACATCGCCCGGCGTAGTGAAGTTGAAATTACCGTTGGCAATCATCTCACCGCTGTTATTGATGCCCTGTGCGCTGACCAGGTTTATATCGCCCAGCGACAGCAATTGCCCGTCGCCGCCGACCGCTGCTGCGTTGATGTCCAGCAGCTTGCCCGCTTTAACGATACCGCCGGTGTTCAGCAGGTTAAGCGCCGCGCCCTGCAACCGCAGGTTTTCGCTGGCGGCCAGTTGGCCAGCGCTGTTATCCAACTGACCGCCGTTGGTGATAGTCAGCTGTTGGTTAGCCAGAATGCTGCCGCCACGGTTGCTCAACGAGCCGGTGTTCAACGCCACGGCTTGGCCTTCCAGCCCTTTATTTTCCGCCTTGGTGTCGTCGTTGATGAACTGCAGGGCATTGAGCGTCACGGTGGCGCCGCTGCGGATCAGCCCCAGGGCGTTGTCGATAACCCCCTGAGCGCTGTCCAGCAACAGGTTGCCGACCGCCTGAATTTGTCCGTTGCGGTTATCCAGACTAGCGCTGACGAGTTGAACCGCCTGTTCGCCAATAATCCGCCCGCCGTTACTGTTGTCCAATTTCAACGCCGCCAGGGCAAAGTCACCTTTGGCCCCCAGCGTACCGCCCTGATTATTGACGTCGCCACTGCTGAGCTGCAGTTTACCCAGGCTGTGCAGGATACCGTTCTGGTTATCCAGCCGCTGGCCGTGGGTATCGACATGCATATCCGCACCCGATTGCACCAATCCACCCTGGTTATTCAAGCCGCCTGCGCCGGTGGTATTCAGCACCAATGCCTGCTGTGCCACCAGTTTGCCGCCACCGTTCAGCAGCGCTTCGGCATCGAGCTGCAAGCCCTTGCCGGCAATCACCACGCCCTGGCCGTTATCGAATACACCGGTAGTGAGGTTCATCGCACCCTGGCTGGTGATGCCGCCCTTGTCGCCGCTGTTGGCGTTGGTCAGCCGCTCAACGGTCAGATCTAACCCCTCACCACTCTGGATCAGGCCACCGTCGTTGTTATTGAGGCTATTGCCGTGCAGCTCCAGCGCCGTCTGTGCCGCCAACTGGCCGCCCTGATTCTCCAGCAGGCCGAAGTTAATCTTCGCCACATCGGCGCTGACCAGCGTGCCCTGATTGTTCACCAAATGCGCGCTGTCCAGCTGCAGTTTTTTGCCTGCGCCAATCACCCCAAGATTGCTGTTATCCAGCAATTCTTTGGCATCCAGCGTCATATCCTGACCGGACTTGATCGCCCCGCCCTGGTTATTGATCACCCTGGCGGTGGCCGATAGCTGCTTCTCTGAAGCCAGCGTGCCGCGGCGATTATCCAGTTGCTCGCCATGCAGCTGCAGGTCACCCGCACTGGCGATAAAACCGGCCTGGTTATCCACGGCACCGCTGGCGATCGTCAGTTTGCCCAAGCTGCTGATACCGCCATTCTTGCCGCTATCACGGTTGCTCAACGCCTGACCGTGGGTATCGATGCGCGCATCGCCGCCCGCCTGTAACAGTCCACCGTCGTTGGTCAGTGCCAGGCTGTCGATATTCAGCTTCTGCTTGCCGACCAGAGTGCCCTGGCTGTTATCAAGCTGGGCGGTGAACAGATCGGTCGTCCCGGCGCCCACCAGCATGCCCTGGCTGTTGTCCAGCGCGCCGCTGTGGATCGTCAACGTCCCCTGGCTGAGGATGCCGCCGGTTTCACCGCTCAGGCGGTTGCTCAACGCCGCGCCCTGGGTGTCGATATTCATATTGCCGGCGGATTGCAGCAGGCCAGCGTCATTGTTCAGCACACCGCTGCTCAGGCCCAGATCTCCGCTGGCGGCGATAACGCCCTGTTGGTTGTTCAGCGCCCCTTTGCCCAGCGCCAGCGAAAGCGCGCCGCCCACGACCTGCCCGGCCTGATTCTCCAGCCCGGTACCGGTCAGTTGCAGAGCCTGTTTGGCCTCAATACGGCCGCCGCGGTTATCCAGCGCCTGTCGCGCCGTGACCTCAGCATTGCCCGTCGCGGCGGAAACCAGCCCCTTGCGGTTATCCAGCTTGTCCGCCCGCAGCTGAGTATGGCCGCTGGCCGCCAGTTGCCCCTGTCGGTTATCGATAGCGCCGCTGACCTGTGCCTTCAGGCTGCCGTCCTGCGCAGCAATCACTTTGCCGCTTTGGTTGTTCAACCGCGCGGCGTTAAGCGCGACGTTGCCGTTTGCCGCCAGTTGGCCGCCCTGGTTATCAATCCCCTCGCGGGTAGTGAGGCGCATCTCACCCTTGCCGCTCTGCACCAGTTGGCCGCTGCGGTTAGACAGGCTACCGGCATCCAACGCGATCTGCTGTGCCGAAGTGGTGCCGCCGTCCAATACGTAGTCGCCGCCCTGCATGCTGAGCTGGCCGTTGGACAGCAGCTTGCCACCATTGCCCTGCAAGCGACCGGTATTCACCGCCAGCGCACCTTTACCTGCATGGACGATTTGCCCGCCCTGGTTGTCGATCAGACCCGCTTCCAACGTCAAGTCATTGCCGTTGCTGGCAATACGGCCGCCGGCGTTATCCAGTTTGCCCTGTGGGTTCAACCGGAAGTTGTCTTCGCCAAGCTGGGTGATCTCCCCCTTGCGGTTGGATAAGTCATGCGCATTAAGCGCCAGTTTATTCGCCGCCAGCTTGCCACCGTCATTATTGAACCGCTTGCCGCTGCTGGCGGTGAGCTGTTGCGCGGCTTCAACCTGCGCATTGGCCGTGGACAAATCGCCGGCCCCGGCTTCCAGCGTGACCTGGGTAGCCGCGGTACGGCTGCCGCTAATGTCCACGCCCTGCCCATTGGCACGCAGGTTGCCTGCCGCCAGATTTTGGCCCTGCGCAGTCAGTTTGCCGCTGGTAGTTAGCGCCAGTTCACCGCTACCGCCAAGCCGACCATCCTGTTGTACACCGGCCGCCAGCGTACTGCCTTTGCCGCTGTTCAGGCTGGCTGCCTGGATACGCACATTATTGCGGGCCGCAATTGAACCGCTGTTTTGTACCTCACCGTCGCTGCTGACATCGGCATGGCCCGCCGCGAACAGCGAACCGCTATTGCTGACGCCGCCCTTCGAGGCCAGTTGCGTATCAGCGCCGCTGCTGATTTTACCGCTGTTTTCAATACGGCCATCGGCAGTAACTATCACGCTGCCGGCCTGCGCACCGATGTTACCGGCGTTACGTACCCCAACGCCGGTTTCGGTGCCGATCATGCGGATCTTACCGGCGTACATACCGCCCAGCTTAGCCACGTCCACCGCAAGTTGTGGACGGGTGGCCGGCTCGTCGCTTTGTTTGTCGATCTGTTGATGCGCGGCATCCACCTTGTTGCGTCCGGTGGTGACTTTGAGATCGTTCGCCCACAGTCCGGCATTGATCTTCGTCGAACGTGCAATGATTTCGGTGTAATCCTGGCGCGAACTGTCCATACCGGCACCTTCAACCACCACTTCACCGCGTTCGACGTTAAAGCCGGTCAGGTTACCGTTGTTCATCTGCGCCTGCCCGGTGGTCAGGGTGGCGCGGTTGGCGTTGATAAAGCCGCAACCGTTACAGGTAATGCCTGACGGGTTGGCGATCACCACCTGAGCACGCTGCCCGGCAACCTCGATATAACCATTCAAACGGCTGGGATCGCGGGAGTTGACCTCGTTGAGGATCACCTTGGCTTCGCCTTTCGCCAGCCACGGGTTACCGTCGACCCAGCCGCCCTGCTGGGTTTGAGTCATTTTGTGGGAGTTGTTGAGGATCGCACCCTGTTTGTCGACGTCAAACTGGCTGTAGGTATTGCGAGAAACCCCACCGGCGCTTGGCGTCTGGATATTGACCTGTGGCGTACCGTTAGCGCTGTTGACGATGGTCGGCTGCTGGCCGCCCGGCGCATTGCCGTCAGCAATAATCGCCGCCTGCACCGGTTGGATAGCCCCCAGCGCCATCAGCAGGCTAAAGCTGACGGCGTTCATCTTGCCTATGCACTGGCTCAGGGTATGCCCCAAACCAGACGAACGGGCTGACCCGGCACGGCCGGAGCGGGCGATATCCGCCACCACCATCAGCATGCCACGCGCTTTGTTGAAAACGATACGATACAGGTTCTTGTTCATGGCAATGTCCTTATTGGATTTCTGACGGCTCGACGGCTAACGGGTGGCTCGCCCACCATTGCTGCGCCTGTTGATGGCTGACCTGCGCGCCTTTAAAGTTCACCACGCGCTTTCCGCGCTGCTCTCCGCGGTGATACAGCGCCCGCATGCACAGGTGCGGGAAGATTTCCCGGGCGATCAGATTGCGCATTTCTCGCGTGTGCCCAAAGGGCGCTATCCAGTCGCAGAACCACAGACGATCGCCACTGTTCCAATCACTTTCCAGCATATTCACCGCAGGCTGCGTCAAATACCGCGCCTCGGCCTCTTGATTCATCCAGGCCCAACTGAGGAAAAACACCGGCTGATTCTGGTGCGACGCCAGCACATATTGCTGTCGCTTGATGATCGGCAGCAGCAGGGTCGGCAGGGTGTGCAGCGGGGCGTCGCGGTGCATCGGTGAATGCATCCACAGCCATACCGCCGCACCAAAGGCTTCTGCCTCACTGTCTTCGCCGCCGAGGATCAACGGCGCCCTGATATCGTATTCGCCTATGCGCATGGTCGTGCCCTCAGTAGTTCCAGCTCAGGTTAAAGCCCAGGGTGACCGGGCTGGTGCTGAACCCCTCGGGTTTGGAGAACGGCACGCCGGCGAACAGATCGTAACCGACCTTGAAGGCGTAGCCGCGCAGCCCCACCACGACACCGGCCAGGTGCTGCCCAACCAGATAGTCGGAACCGTAACCGCCCACTTCGCCGTAGTCGGCGCCGAGGTACAACTCTTGCCCCTGCAACGGTGTGCGCCAGGCCAGATCGTTACGGACGAACCAGCCGTGATTGGCGTTCAGGGTGCGTTCGCCATCAAAGCCGCGCACCGTCCAACGGTTGCCGATAGCGAACTGATCCTGCGGCGTCAGCGGCGTATCGCTGATCTGACGCTGGTATTGCACGTTGTAGCGGAAATTCTGGCTGAACAGACTGAATGGCACGTCGAGCTGGGCGTTAAGCTGCACAATTTTGCTGAGCGCCGTGGCCTCGCCAAAGGTCTCTTCCGGCGCAGGCAATGCGCCGAACCAACGGGTACCGCGCTGATAGCTGACACCCGCGTCCAGCGTAGCTTGTTGAATGTAGTGGCGGTGCTGCAGCCCCAGGCGCCAGCCCGAGGTGCGTCGGCGCTGCACTTCCACTTCGGTATCGTTGATGTAGTTACTGGACTCGCGCGCCAGCACGTCATAGGTCAGCGTAGTTTTCTGGCTGCCGTTGCGGTGCAGCACCCGGCTGAGTTGGAAATCCAGATTCTTGCTTTTGCCGCTGTAGCGGTAATCCTGATTCTGACCGGCAATGGTCTGGTGGTAGTCATAGCTGTTGGCGGTAACCCCGGCCATCCAGTAACCGAACGGTACCGAATACTGCCCGGTGATGTTCTTCGATCCCTTGCCGCCCTGGTTTTGCAGATCGGTAGAGCCGGAGATATAGAACAGATCGCTGAGCGAAAACGGGTTATCCAGCGACAGCGTTAAACCACCCTGATAGCGCCCGGTACTCTTGGTGCCGGAATCATCCAGCGAGGCGCCGATACGCCACATGCGTTCCTGCTTCCAGCTCAGGGCGATGTCGCTTTCGCCGGGCTGTTCGCCGGGGATGATTTCCATATTGGCCTGCACCGTCGGCAGGCGCTGCAGGTTTTCCAGTCCCTGTTCAATATCGCGCAGATCCAGCAGGTTGCCCGCATGGGCCGGGAAGCTGCTGTAAGGCTGAATGTAATGGCCGCTGTCCGGCGTCAGTTTTACCTGACGCACGTAGCCTGGCACTACCACCAACCGCAGTTGGCCGCTTTTCAGATCTTGCGTCGGTGCCAACACGCGCGTAGTGATGTAGCCGTGATCCACCAACCGGTTTTGCAGGGTGCTCATCAACAGGTTAATGCCCTGTCCGCCCAGGCAGCGCCCCTGCGCCTGATTAGCGATGCGCTGCAACGGCAGCCAATGAGGGAGTTTGTCCTGGCCGCTCAACTCGACCTGATCGATAGGGAAGCAGGGTTTTTCCTGCGGGAAAGCAATGCGTCCAAAACTGGACGAAGGTGGCGACAAGCGCACATCCGGCGTCGGGGGGGTCAGTTGTTGTTCCAGCGCCTTTTGCCGCTGCTGCTGTATGATCAGCTGTTCGCTGTTTGATGTTGCCGCCAGCAGCGGTTGGCTGAATATAAATAGCGGCAAGACAACGGAGCCAAATGGAATACAGCCCTTGCGCACAGCAAGGCTGAGCGAAGAGTAAGCGGAGTTGTGGCGCATGGCTTTTCCCTGTCGAAAGACAAATTTAAAGATAATAATTGTAAATAATCGCAAATATTATGCGCACAAATTGCACATAATCAACTTAATTTTGGTCGAAAATAAGCGTTCGGTAACAACAAACCTGATAAAAACACTCTGTCCCAATAGTAAAAACAGAGGTTTTACTACCGATGGGCGGAACCTTTCCTGGTCTTAAAAAAATCACAAAACCTTACAATGAAAATCATTGTTGTTAATGGATAAGGTGCAGAACCTGATCAGTATTGGCATCAACCAGCTTTGTAGTAACTGGTCGATATTTGAGCTATAGTATCGCTGGCGCTTAAGAGATACTGGAGGTTAAAATGAGCCAGGCCAGAGATCAACAGGCCTACCAACGAGGTATTTGGGCTGCCGGCAGGTGGAGTCGTCTGAAAGATGTAATTATGAGATGGGATCTGTTTTGCGTGTCTAAGGCACGAGAGTACAGGCTTCCTGGCTGGATAGGCCATGTTCCGATTGCAATCGCTCTTATAGGCTCAGTCGCAGCAATACTGTTCGGGGGGCTTGTCGTCGCTGGCTGCATGCTCTTTATTTGGGCGATCTCGTTCATTCTTCAACAAGTTGGCCAAGCAGATTCTCAGGAAAATGACACCAATTATTTTGACTCAAACACCGACAGTGAACCTTTGACAGAATATAGGGATGGCGACCAAGGTTACGGATTATATTGCGGTTCTTACCGGATAGATCTGGATGATGATTAAGAAGGGATGAACTAGCATCCCTTCTTAATATACATGGAAATTAAAGTCTTACTGATTTTTTCAGCGTATCTACAGCTTGCCCACCTGTATCATGAGCTTTCTTTGAACCTGCATTTACCGCATGACCAATCGCTTGCCCTACGTTCACTCCAGCCCAGGACAACGCTCCCAGCCACACTGCAGGTAACACAATAAACATAGCCCCCATAACTAAGTTCATAATCAGGTCATCAGCACTATTCTGGAACCCGGCCACATTCCAGCGACTGTGCGAGTCCGAACTGTACAATGCCTCCAGTAACCAGCTGTCCAGCCAGCGCGCCAGTTCCCACCAGAACGTCAGGAAGTTCAGCGCAAACACCACAAACGTCACGGTGATCACCGTCTTATACTCGTAGGCCGCAAAAGCCAGGATGAGCGGCACCATGATATACACCGCCATCAACAGCACTGCCTGTACCATCGGCAGCGCCTGGCGCATCGCATCAAATGCCGGATACGCCGCCAGGCTCCCCAGCGCGGTTCCGCCCATCGAGGCAATACGGTTAACCGAGTTGTCCAAGGTAAAGTCAGCATTGCCGCCGTAACCGGCATAAGCGCGTCCACCCTGAGAGACCGTCAGGTTATCCGGGCTGACCAGGCGACGTACCACGGCTTCCTTATAATCTGCATCCGGTTGCCCCATCATCTTCAGCGCGGCAGACATCCGCAGCATGACGCCCGGATCGACCTGTTTCACCACGCGAGCCTCCAGTCCCGTCTCGCCGGCTGACCACCACTCGCTGCAGGTTGGATATCCCCCTCGTCCGGTGTTTGGCCGGCCGCTGTCCCGCCCCTCATTCCAGGGGAAACTGGTACGCGGCGTTTTGGACTGTAGGTTGTTATAGTACCCACCATTCAGGAAGGTCTTCGACCCCAGCCACTCAATGTCACGCAGGGTGGCTTTGTCCGTCGTCTGGCCCTGGTCGCGGTTCTGCCAGGTATACAATGCCAGCGCGTAGCAGTCGTTGGTGAAGTCCTGCAGCTCCTTCGCCAGCGCCGGGTTGTTGACCCGACTGTGCTGGACTTCAAAACGGACCTGCCGCAGATCAGGCCTGCACGGAATGGTGGCCACGGCCGCCGACGAGATCCCCTTCGACAGCTTATGCACTACCAACCACCACACCGGTACCTTCGCCGTTTGGCCGTTCATGCTCGACATGATATTGGCGTACCCGGTTTCATCCGGCTTTTTGGGCGTCCAGGTACCGCAGGTTGCCGCCCGACTGCTGTCATATTTGATGGTATCCAGGCTGACATTCATCAGCGGCAGGCAACAGGCAAGCATCACGAAAAACGCGCCGTAGAGCAGGTTCTCGATGCGCGGCAGGGACAGCATCCCTTTGTTGCCCTCATCCTCACCTTCCTCCCGGACCTTCAGCCAGATGGCCGCTACTTTGAACAGCAGCGGCAGCACAAACAGCCCCGTACTGACCAGCAGCTCCCACAGGCCGTTGTTAATCAGCCAGCCGAGCAGCGTCAGGAAATACTCCAGATAGCTGTTGGTCATCATAACGACAGCCCTCCACCAAAGAGGCTGTATTCACAGGCCTGGGCAAATACCGCACACGCGATGGCCATACGTTTGAGGGGTTGCCGGTATTCCGGCTTACAGCCAGGGGTATGCCAGATTTTCCAGAATCCCCAGGCCAGCGCGGCGTAAAAGGCCAGGCGCCAGCTCAGCCAGCCATAGCGTGTGCTGTGCACCCAGTCACGCAGCGCGGCACTCTCTCCCGGGTGATTGACACCCCAGTGAGCCATGCCCAGCGCCACTATCATCGCCATCACCAACATGCCCAAGATCTGCAGGACACGCTTTGCTCGCAGACCAAACCGGCGCCCCCTGGCGGGCGTCACCGCTTTCTTCTCTGTTCCGGTCATTGATTCATCCTCACGATTACTGGTCGCTTTCCGGCACGGCCAGCTGGTTGAACTTGGTATCCGGGCTGTCAACCGACTGACGCTGCGGGTTGGTTTCCGCCCGGTTGTTCTCCCTGTCGATGATGGTCAGCACCGCGTTACGCGCAATCTCACGCTTCATCTCCATCTCGTTCTTGAGCGCCGTGATCTCACGATCCAGCGCCTCAATACGCCGATCACCTTCTTCCATCGCGACTTTCTGCGCAGAAGCGTTCGGCTCAGACATCCCGGTGGTGATCATACGCCGCATGATAAAGGCCGTTTCGATGGTATCCGCCATCGCCAGTTCACTGGCCAGACGCCCAACCAGAGCGGCATTATCCGGATCGCGCTGCAGTGCCTTGATAACGTCGGCGGTCACCGCCAGGCTGCCCGTCTTGAGTTTGGCCAGGTTGCCCGCGGTGGGTTTTTCTGCCCCATTGACCAGCCTGGCCAACTGCTCGTTATTCGCTTTCGTCGCCTCTTCCAGCATCGGCGCAAAACCCGTACCGGCTACGGTGCTGCCTGGCTGCTCGGTCCCTTCGCCACTGGTGCATTGTGCTGCGTCCTTGCAGGTGCGCAGCGAGGTGTCGCCCAACACCTTCACCACTGCTGCTGCCGCTTCTTCACTGCTGGCATATTTGGTACAGGCACCGCCTGTACAGCTGCTGCCGGATACGCTGGAAGTACTGGTGACCGGCAACGCATTCATCATGTTGTAGCCGGCTGCAGCCAGATCGTGCGTTGGCTTGATCGCCGGCTGACCGGCGCCACCTCGCTTCTGTCCACCGATCCAGGTCTGGCCAGATTGTCCGGTCACTTTCTCCGTGGCATTCATCGACCGCACCGCATCCGCATCCCCGTTGTTGACCAGGCTTTTGGCCTCCTCCATCGCCGCCGCCTGGCTCCAGCCACCGGTATCCACCATATCCATCATCCGTTTGGAGAGGTTCTGGCAATTGAGCTGGGCTTTGTCGAATGCCACATTGGCCTGCAATACCCCGTTGGTCAGCATTTCATACAAACCCGGGTTAGCACGCTGGATAGCCATCGCCGGCAGACTGGCTACCGCACCGGTAGCACCTTGAATAACATTACCCATCAGGCTCTTGAACCCATCAGTCACGCCATTGAGCTGGTTACCGATGGTGCTCTTCAGGTCGAAGTTGCCGCACATCAAATCCGAGCTCCAGCCGAGGTTCATCCCCAGGCGCTGCATATTGCCGCGCGTCGCCGGCTGCGATATCACCGAGCCGCCGCCCAGGGAATAGAACAACTTGTCCGAGACCGCGCCGCTGGCGCTCTTTCCGTACCCCACGTTGCTGTCATTCACCTGGGGCAACGAAATACCAAACAGGGTGCCGTTATCGTCATTGTCGTCAGCGTGTGCGCTCACACCAGCCATCGCCAGGCTGCCGACAACCACCAAAGACAGCAGACTGTGCCGTCCCCAGAGGGATTTATTCATCGTGTTATTCATCATTTATGCCTCAGAAATCTGTGCTGTAGAGGAAACGCTGCCCGCGGCGCTGGCAGCAGCTGTAGGGTTGCCACAGGGCAAAGGCAGCGTTCGCATCCGCGGCCGGCGGATGCTCACCGTCCGGGAACACGGCGCAAGACTGGCTGAGCTGCGGCGCCAGGCGTTGCCATTTATGGTTGCTGGTGCCGGAGTTCTCCTTAACCGGCCCAGGAGGCCAGTACCCTTCTGAGCGCTGGCCCATCAGGGGCTGATAGACATGGGGCTGGCCAGAACGGGTGATAATGTCTGCCACCCGCTGCGCCACCAGGGCGCCAGCCTTGTCATCATCGACCTGAGTCACAAATCCCGAACGTGGATAGACGTTGCCCCACATATTCGCGACCGCCTGACTGCCGACCTCACGCTGACCGGGGATCAACGCCTCCGGGTACAATGATTCCGGCATGCCAGTACGCCATGCCAGGCTGTCCAGCGTGCTGAGGAAATACGGCACGAAGGGGGTCGCCGCACTGCGGCACGAATAGCCGGCAATGCTGCCGCCAATCAGGGTCGTCGCCGGATGACCAATGGCATCGGCATACTTGAAGTGAAGGTTGGTTTTACGCTGCCCGGGGGTTTTCAGTTCATTGTTGCCACCGCCGGCAGCAACACCGCCCAGCGCGTTGGTGATACTGCTTTCGAGTCCGCCGGCGGCCTGACTGACCATCGACATCTCACGCCACGGGTTGCCTCCTGGAGCGTTGTATGCCGACACCACCGTTTCCGGGATGAAGTGGGTAACCTTGACCGAGGTTCGGACAGTGCATCCGCCCCAACTGCAGAACAACCAGTAGCAAATGCCGCTGACGCGCCAGCTGATGCAGGACTGCGATACCGCACTGGCAACAATCTGCGCGCTGTTGAGCGCGGCATTCGCTGCCGGCACGCTGGCCGCAGACAGCATCATGGCAACACCGAAGGATTTAAGGGTCAGCCGGGGTTGTTCGGGAGACGCCAACTGCAAGGGAGATCGTTGCATATCACTGGCCCTCCAGTGACTTCGCGCGCAACGCGGTAGCCCGGCCGATATCAGCGGTGCCATACACCACATCCCGATCGTCAAACACGACCGCGGGGACTTTTTTGACGCCTAGTTCCCAGGCGCGCACCATCGCGCGGTAAACCGTGGCAAGCTCCTGTTCATGCGCCCGCCACTGTGGTGACTGCAGTACGGCTTGCGCCTGGCGCTGCGCTTCATCCGGGTTCGACGACAGTGCGCCAAACAGCTGCGTCTGCAACTGCTCCGGACCGTCAAGATAAATCACGGTCACGGAGGAATCATTATTCGTCGGGGGATGGTGGGAATCGGTATACAGTACCGTGCCGGCAAGCACCGATGCCGGCATCAGTAGAGGAAACAACGTCAGCAACATGCTGATTTTCATGGCGTGCACTCCTGCGTGGATAGAATCCACACAGGGTGCTATGGAGCGCTCAGAAATTCAGCAAAGAAGTCTTTATTGGATTGCGATAATTTCCTTACCAAACGGCGGAATGAAGCTCTGCCATAGCTCACTCTCAAAGGCTATTGACTTGTCGTACAGCTTGAATTTTCCAGCGGACAACCAACGAGGAGATAACTGAACCAGAGCAGATTGATAATCTGGTTGACATCAAAAACTAAGCCACTGATTAATGAACACCCCCTTGTTCGGTAGAAGGCATGGTGCTTATCGACGGTAACCGACTGGTGCATCTGATAATGGTTAACGAGGTGGGTGTTAGCTCAACGTTACTGAAGGTTCCTAAACTCGATAGCGACTATTTTGATCAGTGATGCACTAGATGAAATGGCAGTCTTGGTAGGAATCGAGACTGTAGAACTACTTACTGCCACAGACTCGTAAAGCTCTGCGGCTAGCAAGAAGCTCTTATGAAACGTACAATCAAAACCCTAAAATAGCCTTTTTCGAAAAAGAATTGCTTTTAACAGGACTAATTGTGAATAAACAACAGCTTGCGGCAAAAATCTGGGAATCGGCCAACCAGATGCGTTCTAAGATTGAAGCCAACGAATACAAAGACTACATACTCGGCTTTATCTTCTACAAGTACCTAAGCGACCAGCTAGTGCAGTTTGTCTCCAGACAGGGGATGACGTCTGAAGACATCAAAACCCTCAATGAAGAAGACACCGACACAGTTGAATACCTGCAAAGCAACCTGGGCTACTTTATTGCCTACGATAATCTGTTTTCTACATGGATTGATCCAACATCCGAATTTGATGAATCTAACGTGCGAGATGCGCTCTCGGCCTTTAGCCGTTTGATTTCGCCAAATTACAAAAAACTGTTTGACGGTATTTTTACCACCTTAGAAACAGGATTGAGCAAACTTGGTGAAAGTGCAGGCAAACGCACCAAAGCCATCAGCGACTTACTACACCTGATCAAAAGCATTCCCATGAATAGTAATCAAGGGTATGACGTACTGGGCTACATTTACGAATACCTGCTTGAGAAATTTGCTGCCAATGCGGGTAAAAAAGCCGGTGAGTTTTACACGCCTCATGAAGTCTCTGTACTCATGTCGAACATCATCGCCCACGAGTTAAAACACAAAGATACCATCAAAATTTACG
>Ga0058701_10001236_pt1 | contig 17970 bp, 15 predicted proteins | sample AgamicOrMae_FD_97039 | JGI IMG/M metagenome (GOLD analysis project Ga0058701, IMG submission 97039) | Agave microbial communities from Guanajuato, Mexico - Or.Ma.e | ecosystem: Host-associated > Plants > Phyllosphere > Phylloplane/Leaf | place: Guanajuato, Mexico | collected 2012-06-04
CGACTCGTTTGAAATGAGCTTAACTCGCCCGATGAACTTCGACTCGTAGCGATTCGTTCGACTCGCCCAGTTTTGCCAGCCGCACGAATTACTCGTTTAACAGCACGACTCGCACGACTCTGCTACGTATCAATTTTTTTTCTCGAAATTTTCATCCTTTATTCCCTGTTATTATTTTTCCAAAATTAATTCATTGTTGATCTTTTGTTTTCCGATGTTTTGTGATTATTTTCAAAGACCTGATCCCATAAGAGCCCTGGATCCTGTTAACGTTTACTTAATTTTATTTTTCTGTCATCCTTGTTTTTAAGACTCGAAAAGGCGTTTTTGGAGCTCGCCCAAAACTACTATCATCAAGAGATTCGGTCCGTGAAAGCTCACAGAGACGACAAGAACACGCAGCAGTACCTCATAGTCCGACATCTTTTTAAAATGGCGTTTTTCAGTGAGCTCAAGCAAGACAATACAACGGCACTAAAGTATGTACATTTCCCCATAATTTAGGTTAAGAATTTACCCGTATAAAATTTGACGTTTGTTTCTGCCTTACTAGACTGTATTCTCAGGCCTACGGACAGCTACTCGAGCTGCGTGTTCCAGACGCCCATCTTATGGAATGCAAAGTTGTCGCGGGTTTAATTAATTACCTGATGAGCAGATTACTTTTTGCTCAGAAGTTACCTGTGGATGCTATTAATCAGTTCCGAAGCCACATGGATAATTACAAATTCCAAGTCGGCCCTCCGGAACTGGAGTTCGAACATCATGGCTGGCTGTCGAAACAGTGAGTATCAACCTGTCTGCCTCAAGGTCAAACGCGTGACGAAATTAGTTCCTCTTCTACAATAGACAATATAACATCAAACTAGTCGTAAACGAGCCAATCGAACTTCGGGCTCCGGTAATGGTTCACGGCAAAGAAAGTAAACTTAACAGTGAGCAGCCAAACAAGATGTAGTGACTTTTTTTGTTTACAATTTCGTGTTGGCAGCAGTGTTTGGGGTGGATCGGGAAAGGTTTTGGAAAAGGGGTGAACCTGCTCTTTCATCAACATCCTCCCGCTGTCATTTCTACGCAGTGATACGAACGCTAATTAGTGAACGAAAAAAGTCCTAAGATCTTGTTTAGCTGCTCACTTTTGGGCATCACTGTACACCTGGAGCTTTATTTTGGCTCACCGCTTTAAGTCTCCGAGATTCGGCTCGCTTCGTCCGCCGATGAGAAATAGCTCTTCCTCTAGAAGAATGTGTCGATAAACGCGCGTTTTTTTAAAACGCCGTAATAAAAACCCATTTGGTATCCGCTCTGTGAATTCGTAATGCTATAGTTAGATTGTGTGATACCTTTTTTTCGTATTTTTAATCGCCCTAGTTTTGTCTTAAAGCGGAGAAAATCATATTCCGTGCGATACAGGTTGAAAAAGATAGAGCCCCTGTCAAACAGTGCATAGCCTTCCTGTGCAACACCTCTGTTGCGGTGGTTGCCTATCGTGCGGTGGTAAGGGGCTCTCGCCGGACGATCATATATCAGTTAAAGCCATTCTCAAAAAATAGTTGGTAAAACACCTCAAAACAAGATAACAGGCAACTTGCTGAAATTATTTCGGAGTATTTCCAACCATTCTTGTGCAGAAACTCTGGGAAGAAGGATGTTGTTGGGTTTCTTGACGTATCGATCCGAGGAAAAAAAATCTCAGTCGTGTTTGGAATTTAAAAAGAATAAAAAAAACGAGGTTATCTCGTTGACGGAGTAAATTCTGTTACCATATGCTTTTAGTGAAGCCAGGACGGAAGTGTAGAGGAAGATTTAAGTATAGTGAGGCTTTGCTGGAAACTTGCTCTAGCTCTCGATAGATGTGTTTATTTTATCGTCAAGAAATGTTATTAGGAACTTATGATGTTTTGTGAAAATTTAGGAAACTATGGCTATCTTAATCGTGAATCGCCTGTGCTTTTGAGTAAAATTTGTGTGTAACTTTGTTCAGGTTATGGATGTTCGGCGATTTGTTTGACGAGGCGGTCAAGCAAGGCTCCTTCAATGCTGTCCAAACACAGCATCCTGGATTTTATTACAAACAAGCAGCTGAGCAAGTAATCCAAAGGAAACTAGTGAGCAAGAAAATTTGCGAGGTATACATTTTTTTTTCAATCTTACCTGCTTTCCAGACTGGCCCAAAAAATTCTTTAGCAGGATGATAGGATCGTAAGAAAATCTTAAATCAGCAGATCCGTGAAAAAAAAATAGAGACATACAAATATCTAACCAAGATAGGAACGCGGTATTTCGCTGTACTCCCAACCATTTGATGACTACACTGTACTACCAGAAAAACCGTTTTAATGCGGAAGTAAAATTATTTACAACAATTGTTCGTGCCAATTGTACCAAAAAATGGATGTCCAGGCACGTTGGTTTAAAATTTCTATACCAAAGAATATGGACATTTTGATTTTGGTTGCAAAAATATGAAGCGTAGGTGAATCAAGTTCCACAAGTAAGTCCTCATGAACTCTGTTTTGATCGCGTGTTTATGGTTTCCAGCCAGTAGTAAGCATGTAAATATCTCAAAAAGAAAAAAGAGTAAACTCTGGGAAAAAAAATCGAAATCGTGAAATTGTGAAACTTTAAAGCCGCTGAACTCTCTGATCATGTCTTGATGGCATTAATTTACCGCAAGTACATTTGATTTTATTTTTACAACATGCGCTCTGTTCTTTTTATTCAGGACGTAAAAGTTTATCCAAGCCCGGATCCATTAGCAGGCGCGGATAGCGTAGAATTTTTTGGTCAGCGCCCATGGCGGACCCCTCAAGCCGCCTCGGATGGCCCGGAAGCTAAGGATGCAATGAGCAACGAATATTACGGACAGAGGATTTTAAAAGGTGCCCCAACTACCGAAAACTTGGATCCCGCTCGGGAAAGGAACGGTATCTTGGCTCTACAGTATCGCGAGAAAAATATGATCAACCATTCGGTAAGCTCAACAGACCGATCTTCACTAATGTTTCTCACGGACAAGGTTGATACAACTAGAAATCGTTGAAAACGGGGGAAAATCATGGAACTTCGGTGGGTTCTGGTAAACCTTGAAAGTCTTGAAAAAGCCTTGCTATTTTCAGGGGAAATGATTATTGTTGAAATATTGGGGTTCAATCGTAAAAATGTGAGAGTGGTCATAATTTGTGTTCTTTATCCGTAGATTATATCCAGAAAAATATTTCCTTTGCTCTATGAAAAAAGAAAAAAACATTCTCATCCCCGTGCATCGGAACATTACATAATTGAGTCAGAAATATGTCTGTTTTGCCCGTTAAAGTCGGGGAAAAAATAAACCCATAGGTTCAGAGAAAATAGGCCTTTCTGACAGGGGAACCTGTGAAAGTGATGGAAATTAAGTTCGCAACGTCGATAAAGAAAGAAATATGAGAAATAACTTTGTTTTTGATTTGTTTTCAGAGTATGATTATCACCTTATACGGAATAGCCATTGCACAGTTTAAAGTATACAGATGTCCGAGAATGCGCAGGCAGCTTCGTAAGTAGCGTTTTATCTAATCGTTCCTTCAATGTGAATTATTAAGGTTGATTTGCTACCTCTCGTGTTCCACGCTCACAACGTGAGCCTGGTTTAATCTTTCTTTACACAATCATAATTAACGACATACTACCTCCTGGTTTTCGTAATGCCAGGCACCTTATATCTCTGTGCCGTCTGCAAGCCTGATGCCGCTTACTTCTTGGTGGTTGAACTGGTAGTGAGCTGCATCAGGCTTGGTGACCGCTAGGTTAGGTTTGGTTACCGACCTTGTTCCTCGCTGCGCCCGGCTGAGTGACTTAAGGTGGAACACAAGAGGTGGGAAGTCCTTTCAAGTTAGCAATGTGGAAAATCAAATAATGTTAACAGCTTTCTCCATTTTCCCATGATTTTTTTACTGCTTCCCATCAACATTTAAAAAAATGTTTTCTTGTTTCAGTGGTTGAAATGGCCGAGGAGTACTACGTGTCGGGCGAATACGTCAAGAGCTTACTGTAAGTGAACGAAAATACGACTGAAATATTACTCTGTATTTTTGTTTTACATTGGTGTTACCGTAAATGTTCAACAGGTTATTGACACATTTATTATCGGAATATCAAACGGAAAAGTGGTGGCGGCTGCTGACGGTGATTCTCCTCCGAGCGTTGAGATGTGCGCACCTCACGGCGAGTGTCGAGGATTACATTTCGTTGTCGCTTGTGGCTTTGAGTTCCCCGGTGGATATTCCCGCAACTGAAAAGACGAGGATATTCAACAACCTCATGGCGGTTCTCAAGGTAAGGAAAAGCATTTTCTCATACAGCCGTATTATGAAAAATTCCGCTCAACAGTTTCTGATAGTATATCACCCGCTTTTATCAACAGCAAATAAAAGAAAGAAAAACTAAACTCTTTGTCTTACGCGTGAAACACACTGCTAATATGAAGATTGGATTTATGTCCTTGCGTCACTAAGCTGATTGGAGCCAGGACCAGGATATCTAATTTTACCCTGTCGTGATCAAGCCTCATGCTAGTTCCTTGGATTAGTAAACGAGCTATGTGCCTTTGCTTCCGCTCGTTTGGGTTGTCACTGAGCCTGTTTTAACTGCTCAGCAGCAGTTCAGTAAACGACCCTATGCGTGGCGACCATTTGGGTATGTCACAGTCACACACACACACTCTCGATAAGGTCGCACTCACGAGGAGCGGAACTGGGGGTACGGGCAGCGACAGCTGTCGCCGCGCCTTTTATGGACATCACTGGCTACAATGCATTTGATGGTCCTATAAGAAACAAAATGGCTGCCCAATGTCTCTTCTCTAGTATATCCAGGCCTCTACGATAACCAAGGTTAGGTTAACTGTCATGTGAATCGCTCCGCTGTCACCTCGATCGGTTCATTGACGGAACGCGTAGCTCAAGAAACGGAAAGAAATTATAGTAAATACGGAAAAAGTAGTTTTCAGTGCTTCCTCTTGGTTGGTTAAGTTTTGCAAACGTTTCCTAACTTGGTTGTTTTACGCTCGCAGAAAGAAGTCCCGCAGCCGGAGCCGAACTCGGAGCCAGCCGCCGTCCCTCCGGCGGCAGCGTTGTGGGCGGAAGGCGGCACACGACAAAGCGGCTCTACAGACGAGGATATCGTCATTAAAATGAATAGTCTGACGTCGTGCATTGAAAGCAAAGCCCGCTTTCTGCAGGCCCAAAATCACGTTGACCAACCTCTGATTATCGAGGTTCACATCAGGTTAGCCGAAGAGACCCCGATGGAATTCGGTCTTGAGTGGTTGGTAATACTTTTTTTGCGATTCTAGGAATCGGTGCCCGCATCCGATCCAGTTTTCGGCTGTCCTCGTCTCCGTCACAACACCGAGTAAAACATTGGATGTTCCAGCGGATTGTGAACCCGCCATGATGCTGTTCCTGCCCGGTCAGGTGAAACGGTTCACATGCAAAATTCAGCCGGATGTAAAACACGACAACCAAGAAATTCAGGTACTTTTTTTCTCATGAATACGCTTCTCCGATTAATTACATACCTAAAAAAGCTAGATTATGAGGAAAAATGAGGGAATTTCTTAAAACTGGAAAAGTCGGGTATTCTGGCGCTCGGGTATCTGTTCTTCACCCAGATAAGTTAATTTTTTTTTCAAACCGAGTTTAACTTAAAGTAGGCTTTATAAAATCCACGATATTTTGAAAAATGTCGCACTTGAAACAAGGTTAACTTCAGTTAGGTATGTGACAAACTCAGCTCAACTTGGGCTTGAAATAACATTTTGAATCAATCGTTTGTTAAAAAATATCAAACTGAGATTTCCTGCTTTAAAAAAAGGACCATACCTATCGCTTTTATTGGCCCGAACAGACGACAGACAGACTTTTGTAAGAACTACTTTTTGGGACTCAGTGGACCTCAGACCGTCGTGTAAATCCATCGAAATCCCGAAATCGAATTTATGTCCCCATGCCAAATCTTTCCCTGTCGGGGAAGGGAAAAAAAGTTTTAGCAGGCTTTTATGATAAAGGAAAATGAAGGAATTCCATTTAGGTCCGTGCGAAACAATACTTCAACGATAAACGATTTTGCTCGTTAGTATTAATCCTGCGAAATTTGGTCTTTAGATCGGAGCTATCCTCATCCACCTAGGCGACGAAGGCGGCCGAAAAGTCATTCTCCGGTTTAGTTGTCCCGTAACGGATGACATCACAACGGAATTACATCATATTCGGTGAGTCTACGGAAACGGAAATGTGATCGCATCCACGGATGGTTTTTTAATCGATCGATTTCCCTGCAGGCGCTCCTCACCCGACTCTCCTGACTTGGACAGTATACGAGCCCAGAGTACGACAATGCTGGTGCCGCGCCATTCTCTCCTTGTCCTGCAAGTGACCCACCAGTCGCCCGCCCTTCTAGGAGAGCTGTATCCTCTTAACGTCCATATCAAAAATACGGAGGAAAGCATCGCGGAAAAACTTACGTTGGAAGTCAGTCTCTTGCTGAGCCCTGACGATCAGCATCAAGAGCGGTCTAGTAAGTATCATGATTTTAACCCTTTACCGCCCAGCGATGCCTTTCGGAAACAGAAAATTTTATTTTAGAGGATCCCTTCAGTTCGGTATTGTCACAATTTTAAAAATATCACCCCTCTGGAAACCTGAAATGTAATAATTTAGGCATTTTTCAAAGCTTGAAATTTCGTATTTTGATGGGAAAATTCCTTTTAATTTTTCTTAAGCTGAATTTCATTCCAAAAACTTTGGGCTGTTATGGGTTAAAGAGGTGAAAAGAAACGAAACAGGTTTAAAGCGCTTATTTTTGTGTTGCAGCCCAACTGTGTGAAAACGCAAATGGAGAGAACATGTCGATTCCGCTGATATTCTCCATCGGCGAAATTCATAGCTTGTCCGAAACTACGGTCCAATTTTATATGCGGGCGCATAGCGTCGGGAGTCGTAACCTAGTCGTGAAGGTGAGTTGTTAACTTAACCGAACTCAACTTAACCGAGGTTAAACTAGCCTAACCTTGGTCTAGATTGCTTGCTTTCAAGTGCTTGGATTTCACAAGGATGCTCGTGCGGACGGGTCAAGCTCATCTAACATTGCTTGACGCAATTTTTTATCGCAATGTTTTTTAGCCAAAAATATCTTTTGTTTCGGTGGAATACTGACTCTCAAAGCATACACGACAAAATAAATAGTCTGTTTCAACTTTTAAACAACATTTTCAGTCGCAAGTTTGACTCGCCCTTTTCTTTGAAAGCAGTATTTTTAAACGTTTTTTTTTCCGTTAAATTTATTGATCAAAGCGTGAGGTGTGACTTTATAAGCTTGATTTGCCTCTCTTGAGTAGAAGAACAAATGAGAAAGATTCTTGTTTGTGTGTCAGATTTGTTTGTGCGTGAACTTTTAGAGAACGGGCCATTTTTGCGGAATGTACTTGCAACGCCATGCATTTTTGGCGTGCTACTCAAAACCTTGCCGGTAAAAGTCTCCGAACATTGGATCGTGACCTACTAACTCAATCATAACAGAAAATGTAATATCTCAAAGTTTGTCTTTACGTTGAGTATCTGTAAGTTTATTGAGTTTAAGTTGCGAGCTCTTGTATGAAGAGATAATCTGACTTTTCTTTGTGTCCTTTCTCAGGCCAAATATTGTATGCAAGGGTCAGATTGCTGGAGTGGGCGAGAGGAAGTGGTGAGTGTGGGGGTGGTGAAGCCGTTCGACGTCCGGACGAATCTGCTGTCGTTGCAGCTGGAACCTCTGGTCAAACCCTTTGCCTGCGAGCCGCTTGTTCTCATGCCACACACCGAAAGCCTTTCACCCTGGCCCCTGCTCATTCACCATTCTTCGCTCGAACTCGTAAGTTACCGCATGTCCTTAGTTTTTGGATGGTCCTTAATGATAGACCTTGTCTGCTCCGAAATTTCAATCCATCATGAATCTCTGAAAAGTCTAGGTCGCGATTCTTGGTCGGAATCAATGTCCTTAGTTTTTGGATGGTCCTTAATGATAGACCTTGTCTGCTCCGAAATTTCAATCCATCATGAATCTCTGAAAAGTCTAGGTCGCGATTCTTGGTCGGAATCAATGATTGCCTTGCGATTTTTCAGGCACCGAGCGTGTGTTTCGTCGACAAAGAAATGCGGTCTCAGCTGAGCGGTCTGCGGCTTCAGAAAGAAGAAATAGCTGCGGAAGCCATAGCGCTCTACGTGAAACAGCCGAGCGAACAGCCTATTGAATTGGGCGTTTACCACCTCGTCTGGAGTAGGTCAGTAAACGAACAGCACTGTTACCATAGGGTAGCCAACGTAACCTATCGCCCCCACGCGTAATGGCGCCTAATAGCGGCATCAATCTCGGCGATAGCCGAGCGGAGCAACAGCAAAGCGCGGTTCTATGCTCCGAATAGATTGACCTAACCTAAACGGTTAAATGTCGTTACTTCGTTATAATCTTGCGAGGTTCAACCAGGAACAAAAAAAAGGTATATCTACTAAGTTTTAAAGGTTGGGGTAGCTGTTATAAACGCCAAGTTTCAAATCCGCTTACGCCGCTACCACCAATGTTCAAAACCGCCAAAGTTCAAATCCGCTTACGCCGCTACCACCAATGTTCAAAACCGCCAAATTTCAAATCCGCCAACGCTGTTACGACCAACGTTCAAAACCACCGAATTTTAAGTCCGCCAACACCGCAACCTCTAATGTTCAAATCCGCCAACGCCGCTACCACCAATGTTCAAAACCGCCAAATTTTAAGTCCGCCAACGCCGCTACCACCAATGTTCGAAACCGCCAAATTTCAAATCCGCCAACGCCGCTACCCCCAATGTTCAAAACCGCAAAATTTCAAGTCCGCCAACATCGCTACCTCCAATGTTCAAATCCGCCAACGCCGCTATCAACCTAATCTAACCTAACCTTACCGAACCTAACCTATGACTTTGATGGTTATGATTATTGGCGCTTATGGATACTGGCGGGTACGGCGTTGGCGATTTTGAAATTTTGCGTTTGTTGGTGCCGCCCTCTACTGTGTTCCATCCTGGTCTAATATTTCATAACGTTACGAAGATTAACGGTATATTGACAGAAAACCCTCAAATCTGAGCGTGCGTTTGTGGTCTCGTCGGAATGAGACGTGTGACCAGTGGCTGGTTTTGCAGAGTGGGGTCGGAGGAGTTGCGCACCAGCAGCAGTGTGACCCTGCCGGCGCTGCGGGTTGAAGCCGCGCCGCTTCTCGTCGAGATGCTCCTGCCCGCCCATGGATGGGTCAGGACACCCATGGCGGTCTCCTATAAAATAACAAACCACACGTCGCGCTTGATTGATCTCGACCTCAGCATGGAGGCGAGTGATGCGTTCATGTATGCTGGTCACAAGCAGGTAAGCCGTCATTTCTGTCTCAATGATCAGCTTCTGTATTGACCCAGTGTCGCCAGATGTCGCAACGTGGCTTACGACAATCGCGATGAACTCAGATATTACTCATCATGCATTTAATGTTTTGGATCGCTCTCGAACCAAGCAACTCATAAAGTTTTAGATCTGTACTATCAGTCCAAAAGGTATTGTCCGGTTTTGGTCGCGCTGGAAGGCTCCGCCCTATGGGCCGGCCACCGCCTTGTTGCACGACCCGAACTGGACGGTACCTTTTGGACTGATAGTACCGCAGAGAAGGTTCTTTATTCCCATGTCAATGGAATTTTGGCTATGAAGCAGAGGTTTGAGTTCGAGATTAGACTGGATTCTGTTTATTAAACCTTTCAAACGCCCCTAAACGCCCAGAAAACCAGTTTTAAGAAAAAAAAGCCTGTCCGTCTGTCTGTCTTATTTTCTGTTGTTAGCGATAATTTGCGTGAATATTAACCGGTTGCCACGAAACTTTCAGAAAATTATGTTTTGAAACAAGAAAACTTAGCTGGTTATTTGGGGAGCCAAGCCCTTCCCTATGGAGTGGGGAGAGGGGGCGATCAGATTTTCAATATTGTAACGGTTGGAGCCATCCAAAAACGTTAACAGTATTTGGAGCGGGACGGAGGAAAGTGTTCGACAGGGAAACTAGTCGACAATTTCGGCATTTCGGGTGCCGTTAGGTTGGGTTTTGTCGGACAACTTTCGTGTCGATCACTTTCCTACATCTCTTTTTGATATCTCGAACGGGTCAGCGCAGTTACAAAATAAGGTTGGTTGCTTACCTTCTGGGGCCAATCTTGAAGTTTGGTGGAACTAAACGAAAAATAAAAGAGGATTTGGAGGGGAAAAATGCAACTTATTTGAAGGCTTTTATGCTAGGAGAAGTTGGTTTATCTGGACGGATCCTGCATGCATATTCTCAGATTTTGTCTGTTTCGTCAAAATTGAAAACATTCCTTTGACAACCGGTCTTTAGCTTCGTACGCTAAGTTTAAGATTTTACATCGTGTTCTGAAATACCAATCGGTACCTCGGTATATTAACTTTGAAATTCAGAATGGAGAGCTTATTTGCGTATAGTGTACCCGCTGGATCCGAGCTGTCAGTCCCACTTGTTTGGCAGCCTTGACCAACAAAATGTCGAATTTTGAAACACAACCCTAAGACTTTTGTCTCTTTTCTCCGCAGCTTCAGCTGAACCTGCTTCCTGAATCAGTCCGAACTTTGGAATACAACTTATACCCTCTGCTGTCCGGACTCGTGGCTCTTCCAAAGCTGTGTTTAACTGCAGTGCCGGATGGAGAGCTGAATATGAGCCAGGTTGCCTTAACGGAATTGCTTCAAAGATGTCTCCCTACTCATATCTATGTCATGGTTAGTATCTTATCTATTGAGGGGCGGATCCAGACCTCGGTTTTTTGGGGGAGCGGCGATGCCTGCATCAGTTTTCAATAAAACAGTGTGTAGACCTTGGGGGGGGGGGGGTCCGAGTGTCGTCGTAAAGTGTTGACCGCCTCCCAAACTTATTCTAAGCAACATTACAACAAGGAAAAATAACGGGATTGCTTTGTAGAAAAAGAAAGATCGTTCTCAAGGATTGATTCAAGCACCCTTTAAGCATTTGGTGTGAGTTTTCCCTTTCTTTGAGGGTAGCTATGAAATCACCATTTTTAGTCTCTCCGCCAAAAAAAAATGTGGATTTCCTCGATCTCCTGCCGATAAAGTGTCTACCCTTTTCTCAAATCCAGAAATTGACGGGCAGAATTATAAAATCCGGAGCGGTTTTTTAAACCGGAGTAGGTACTCGTAAAAATTAGTAGATATTAGGAGATGGACAAGCACTCAATTAATCTGATATCAGAAAAAGGAAAAATCGCGAGCGAAAAATTTTGCCATTACCTATCTCATCGCCCCATACCCGTGGATCCGCCCCTCATTCTCGTTCAGGATTAAAGAAATATTCAATTTGGAAGTAACATTTTTGAATTGATGTTCTTGCAGCCTCAAGCCAAGAGAAGACTATCCACTTCAGAGATACCAGTTGCTTCTTAGTTCTGTGCGAGTAATGTTGGTAATATATGAAGATGACCTATGTGTATGAGTGTAGCAATGTAAGGATCTTTCTATGTTACTAGATGCAATAAGCAAAAAACTATGTATATACATGAGTCAATGTTTTATTTGAAATATCTATAATGTTGTGACATCTTTGCATGGTATTGATTGTGCACTTGTTATAACACGTTACCATATTCTTTTTAAAAACCTTCCATTCATTTCTCACAAATCCTTCATTCTGTTCTTCAAAGAATACTCTCTAGTTGAACAGGATTGGCACATTCCTCTTCCTTGAGACACTTCTTGGTATCCCACCTCATCAGAGTTGGCACATTTGTAACCTGTATTAGGTTATTAGTGCGAAACTCACATTCAGGGTTCTTCCATCTGAACAAAATCCAGGATGTTAAGCTTTGATACAAGATGAACAAAAAAAAACTAAAAAAAATTCTAAACAATACTTACGTTGCTCTGTCTCCTACATTTACGTGGATGAAGGTTGCATTTTTGGGGGCTTTGGCATTGATAACTTGATCGATGACAGGTTTGGCTGGAAAAAGTAAACAGTGCAAATGAAACTCATAGCATATAGGTTAAGGTTCCCATAGTATAGATGCAGACATATTAATACAATACCTTTATTACAGTCCGGACACCAACTTTCTTTATTACTAGGACCAGCAAAGAAAAGGACATATGTTGGTTCATTGGACTTTGCCTCTTGGGTGATCAACTTTTCAAATTCAGAGAAGCTTGATACTTCCTCAAACTTAACCATTTTATAATGAAGTTGCAAGAAAACAATTGAACAAAATTTAACTTCACCAGTTTCTCTTCTGAGGCAGAATATACGTAATCACAGGCGCTTAATCTTAATCCGACGTATAATACCTGCTGACATCGATAAGAAACGATAGATTTGTTTTGTTTACCGCTACTGGCTTAGCCGGTCCGGTAGAGACCCTTGAAAACAAAGACTAGCCATCTTGTTTCACGCTTCGATTTGCCGGCGCCATTAGAGAAAATGGCGGACTTTGACAGAGCTTCTAGTTTTGGCCGCTAGGTGTCACTAAGGGTCCATAAGGCGAGTCCGTGGCATGTCGGTAGTTTCCAATTATGGCCACTAGGTGCCGCCTGACTGCCGCTTTCCTCTCAATCCAAACAGGTTTACAAAATTTTATCGCTTTATTGTTTGGTTTGGAGCTACAAACCATAAAAACCAGCTCAAAACTTAAATTGGTAGAAATTTACGTTTGATGCAAACCCGCTCGCTCTGCATCATGGAGGACATGGAGGAACACGTTCTCCAAGATGCTCCAAGATCTCTGTAAGCGAAGAAAACGCGAAGAAAAAAGAAAATATTTCTGCCGCCGGGTTTCTGCTTGAAAACGTTGAGAACGGTGTTAAGTGCAAGTAGGAATTCCAGATGTGTAATATTGTGTAAGTTATTCATTAACCGGCTTGATTGTCAGTTAACATAGAAAATATCTTTAAGTTGATTTATTGCTGAGTATCGAACTTCTCCGCTGACAAATCTATACAACTGGCCATTCGTGATCTGTGTTGATAGACAGATAATGCACGCGGTGTCTTAGGTTATGTTTAGGTGAAACCTAATTAATGTATTTCAGTATTAAGTTAATATATGTAAGCATGATTTTATCAAGTGCGTCGTTTTGACTATCTTGCCGCTCGTCGATTTTCTGTTGCAAATTTTGAAAGGCAGCAGTAAGTTGTATTAGACACAGTTGAAAGGTTTTATCTCCCCCTTTTGATTTTATTTCTACTCTATCTTTATGTGTTTAAGAATTGATTATTGTGCATAGACTTAATCATGCTGTTTGTAAGCCGTGGCTTTCTGTTGAATGTTTCAGGTAAATCCAAGTATTCATCATGAGACTTGTTGATATTAAAAAGCTCTCTGAGCTGCAGAGCAATGCCTCAAATATTCGTAACATTTGTATTATGGCCCATGTTGACCATGGTAAAACTACTTTGGCTGATTCACTTGTTGCATCAAATGGCATCATTTCTCCCAGAATGGCTGGAAAATTAAGGTATACTGGAAATTCTGAAAGATGCATTGACTATCTCTTGTGTTGTACTAGTATTTAACGCATTGAGCAGAGTAAGAATAGGGTGAGACATACAACTTTATCTAGTGTTGGTAAGCTCAATCTTGCATTTATGGGCAGCAGTTACAGCCTCTGAAAAGTGCGCGGCATCAGGCTTGGTGTCAGTCAAGCAGAGCTGTAGCAAAGCAAGGCATTGGCTTTTAACATTGGATAAACATACCTAGTCTCTATGGTTGTGTGATTTAATTCTCTCAGTTTATTTGTGTATTCAACAAGGGTTAATAATGAAGAGGCAGAAACTGTAACCTGTATATTATAACTAATTAACCTTCATAACTCAGAATCTTTCATGCATTCCTGATTTCAATCTACAGTGTTCCTGGCTTACAATATCTCATTTTTAATCTTGCTATAATTTCTTATTTAAAAGGTATATGGACAGCAGAAAAGATGAACAAGAAAGAGGTATCACCATGAAGAGCAGCTCAATAACGCTCTACTATAACACAGGTAGGAAAATATTTAAACTTATCTCCTACCTCTAAAAAAAATATATATATATTTACAAATAATATTTTCAGGACAAGCAGATTGGTAATATTTTTCATTTTCTTGAATTTAAGCTTTACATTCATATTAAGGCAAGTATTGTGGCTTTGTTTTTCTCAATTTTTATTATAAAAACGAGATTTTTTTCCAAAACAGAAAAAAATAAAATGCAAAATGAAATAAAAATTGCTATGTTCTTAAGATTCCTAAGCCATTTTCATGTGGATTGGGTTTCAACAAGTTGAAAATGAAGATGGTGCAGCTGTAATATTGACATGAGTGCTAAGAGGTATTGAGAAATCATTTTTTGACCTCAAAGGGCCTGTCCACGAAATGACCGTATATGGACGTTCACAAGAACGCATTGTAACTTTGGGACCACTCCAACACGTTCACATCAATACGGAACGTTTACAATAATAAAGAAAAGAACTTCCTTACGTTTTTTCAATAAAAATATTCCACTGAAACCCTCAAACAATATCCGCCCCTCGCCCTTTTTTTTCGTTGCTAAGGTGCGTGTTGTATGAAAAGCGCTCTAAAAGTACTCGGGTTCTATGAAAACGGCGGTCAAAAAAGCTTTTAGCTAGTGTGGAAAGAACAAAAAAAAAATGCCTCGCTTGTTACTTGTTTTGTTTCCTTCTGTAGTATTGTTAAAGCACACATGGAAACTGAATAAATGTAATGTACCGTCCCTGCATAGGCGTTGCCTTAGGGACCGCCAAATAAAGTAAAAAAAAACAAAAAAAAACGCAGAGATTTTTTCTTTTCGCCCGGACGTTCGATTTTACAAACAGCACATTAATAAAAATTCACCATTTTTCACGAAAACGTGTCTGAAATGAGGACTTAAGCACCTTCAGAGGTTGTTACCAAATTTTTGCTGGTCCAAATCAATTTCTCTTTATTATCAAATAGACATTAAAAGTTTCAATTGCACGCTGAACACAATGCAATTACGTTTCCGTAGTCATAGGTTGCGTATATAATTGCACATTAAATAAAATACAAAAGCTTTTTTTTTTGATTTAATGAGACTTTTATTACACTAATAGATTGATTCGCCGACACATTTGCCTCTATATTCCCGTGACGATGGATGTGATTTGGTTAGTTTACGTTAGACCAGTTAAATTGGGTCAGGTTAGACTTAGTTTGGTTGTTTTCCCATTTTCAATAATGTACGAGAAATGGGTGCTTCGATACGCGTTACTTCTTCTCGTGAGGAATAAATGGCTTCATTGTAATAACAGCCAAATTTTAAATGGATTTTCAGATGAAGGCGAATACTTGGTGAATCTAATAGACTCTCCTGGTCACGTCGATTTTTCTTCCGAAGTTTCCACCGCGGTGCGGCTGTGTGATGGCGCAATAGTCGTTGTAGATGTCGTTGAAGGAGTTTGCGCCCAGACAAAGGTAAGGATCCTTCGCTGACACGTTCACCACGCTTGTTCTCCATAGCCGCGGTCCCTATTTAGGGACGGCACTTAAATATTTCAAAGGTCGCATTTTCCACCTTTTGTGTTCCACCTTTCGTCACGAGGTGGAGCAAGGCATACGGCACCTATCCAAGCCTATGTTAACCTCACGGTAGCCAACTATAGCTGGCTGCTCCGAGAAGTGAGCTGCATTTCGTTTGGCGGCCTCCGACCATGCGGTTGCACGCCGGTAATCGTCATGGTGGAAGGAAAGATAAAACCAGGGTGGAACACAAGAGGCTGAAAATGACACCTTTGAAAAATTACTGTGTAATATTAGTTGACGCGATGCAATGCTATTTTGGCAGGTTGCTATCAAGCAAGCTTGGCTCGAGAATATCCATCCTGTCTTGGTATTAAATAAAATAGATCGCCTGATTACCGAAGTACAGCTTACTCCGTTAGATGCCTACGTTCACCTGACTCAAGTATTAGAACAGGTAAGTGGAAGCCCACATCGGTAACACATTATCTCGGCGAGCGAATTTTCTCTCAGTAAAGTGTGAGATTACTTTTTCCATTGAAGACGTGTCCATTCAAAATCTTCAAGTCTCATCGCAATTACATATACGGATCTTTCAATTAGCTAGAAGGACTCATAGACACACCGACGTTTTGCTAAAAACTATTCTCAACTTTTTTCAACGTTTCCAAGGTCTACAAATCCGCTTTTTGCGGATTTGTAGACCTTGGAACCACGTTATCTCAAACGTGGTTCATAGCGCGACTTCTATAGGTAGTAACAAAAAGTAGTGTCTACTTTGGACTCATTTGTTGACTTACCATATTCGTGACGTTTTAATATGACTGCCAACGGTCTAGCCTCACGCAGTAGCGCAGCGCTTTCCTCCCCCCCCGCTCAGGAACTTCCCCTTCTGGTCTATTAAATCGACGAATTCAGTGAGCAATAGACACCGGCTCCAATCAATTTTAGTTTCCTTGGACCAAATTCAATCGTCAAAGTTTGAGATTGGAAATGATATTGGTTTGAGGGTTTGATAAAAAAAACAATGAACCTCTCTCTCATTTTTTAAAATTTTATTTATTTATTTTTTTTAAACTTTTTTTTTACCCGTTAATTTGTCTTTTAAAAAAATACCAAACATGCTCTTGTACATTCTAGGTAACCTATGCTACTTGTCGAGTTAACCGTTTTTTGCCCACTGGGCTGTTATCGACCTATCAAAAATATCAACTTTCATGCAAAATTCTCCCAAAAATCCCTTTTTTTTAAAGTAAAAAGGTAACTCTAAATTAGGGTAAATAAAAAAATCGATCATTTTAAAAACACTATTTTGCAAAATTTTGACTCAAAACGTTTTGATTATTCCCTTAAATTAATTTTTTTCAAACTTCCTCTGGGCTTAAATCGGTTAACCCGGTTTAAAGTTGAAAAAAAATCTTGGAGTGGTGGCTGGTTGCTACTAGACTCAGGAAGTCTAAAAAATGTAAACTTTAAATGGGCAGCACCTATGTCAGTGCATTTCAGGTTGTTACGTCAGCAACTCTCCTGTTGCAGGTAAATGCTGTGATAGGAGAGCTCTTTTCAACGGACGTTATGGGAAAGGTGGTCGTTGAAGAGAGAAAAGCCGAAGAAAGCAAAAGTGAGAAGGTTACGTTATCGGTATCCGAATGGAGCACGGGTTTGGAAGATACCGACGACGAGAACTTATATTTTTGTCCTGAAAAGGGGAATGTCGTTTTTGCAAGTGCTGCCGACGGTTGGGGATTCGGGTAAGTACCAGGACAATGATAACTTGCTGTATCATCGCTTTTGTAACTACTGATTCCGATCAAGTTATTGTTATTAACGGGAAATCTCTTTGAAGTGTATGCAGGACTATTTCTGGCAATTTTGTTGCAAATTTCGGCCTAGAATTTGTGGAAATTTTGAGTACAGTGGAACTCGGATATAACGCTCCCCGGATATAACGCTTTGCCGCCTTTGAGGCGCTTTTCCCTCGGTCCCTTGGGCAAAGCCCATCAGGGCAATGTATGTTTTTTCCGGATAAAGCGCTCCCCGGATATAAGGATTTCCCGCTTTTAGCGCTCCTCAGTCTGGTCCCTTCAGGTAAAAATTCCGGATATAACGCTCTGCCCGGCGCAGCACGGCGGCGAAACGGCTCTTTTAACTCGTTCTTTACCTCTCCATACCTGCCTCTCATTTTAGAGGTAGAAAGAACGAATATAGCGTTCACCGTGGATGACGTCCGTTAGCCAACATGTAGCCGGAACCAAAGGATATACAAGGAAAAGTCCAAGACAAGAAATGAGGCTCCTTAGGCCGAGGTGTGAATAGGAAAGTTACGTCAAAATACAACACGCCGTACAGCACTTATGGGGCGTGAACATTTTAACGTACAAAGA
>Ga0058701_10001238_pt1 | contig 17968 bp, 11 predicted proteins | sample AgamicOrMae_FD_97039 | JGI IMG/M metagenome (GOLD analysis project Ga0058701, IMG submission 97039) | Agave microbial communities from Guanajuato, Mexico - Or.Ma.e | ecosystem: Host-associated > Plants > Phyllosphere > Phylloplane/Leaf | place: Guanajuato, Mexico | collected 2012-06-04
GACTGATTTTTTTTTCTGTGAAAAACAGTCCAGTCCAGCCTTTGTTTAGTTCCCAATTTCAAACAAAAGTAATCACGACATTTCTTTAGTGAAAATTAAATCTTATCAAAAGTAAATTCAGAAGAAGAACAAAAACTCAGTTTTTTTTATGAGAATTTTTCAAAGCTTAATAAACTTAAAAAAAGTTTTTTAAAGGTAGCCTACGTGATTTAAAAAAAAACTGAAAGTTTTGATTTAAAAAAAAACTTCAAAAGTCCTTGAAAACTCACGCCGGTATGCAGTCATTTTACCCGCCATGTAATACTGACAGAGGATCAAATTCGATTTTTATAACGTGAAGTGAAGGAAAGAAAATAAACTTTTGCCAGGAAGGAAAAAGTACCACAAAAATGTATACTATTACAAGTAGGCTTGAACCCGCGTCCGCACGCGGCCCTCGACTTTCCATCGCCAGTACGGTACCGCTGAGCTACACAGACACACGGCATTCGCGTGAAAGCTTACAAAACTGAAGCGCATCCCGCTGCGCGATCTCTGATCAGAGCTATGCGATGTTGCCAAACGTACGTTCATACGTTCAAGAAAAGTACTCACAGAAGCGTAACGGTGCGTTTCCGGACATGGGTTCCCTACCTCGAATGACCCCTAACCCTTCCCCATGTGTGGTTTCCGTTTGTCGGCGAACTTTTGGACCATCCTGTATAGTCATTTTTTACTAAAAAATAGTCAAAATTGACTGATTAGAATATTTAACTTTTAGCTACTAAATTGTAGTCCAATTTGTCTTTTTTAATACTAAGCTATAAATGACTAATTAATAGTTGGAAGTGACCAAAGAATGGTCATTTTTGACTACAAAATAGTAAACATTGATTAATTGAAATATTAAAATTTCAGCTACTATTCTTTAGTCAAATTTGAGCATTTCACATTTACAGTGAAGATAGCTTTGTTAGGCTACATCAGGCTGTATAGGTTACCTTGAATGAATAAGTGTTGATGAAGCTAGACGAACAAGGGGAGCACGACAACTATCCGCCCCAGATTTTCTTGAAATTTTCAGGACTGCAAGATAGCGGAATGAGAAGATACCCAAGCCCCAAATTTGCTGCCGACATTGATTTTTACGACCTTAACAATAACGTGCAATTTCGAACGAGAACATTTTTTTCGATATAATTTAAAACCAATAATTATTCCTTGTGGAACACCTAAAAGTTGGGTCAAAGACTGGCACTTTGATGATTTTGCGATATTCCCAGCCGTTTTCAAGGTATTCGTGATTTTCCGTGGTTTTACATTTTTCGTCCAATTTTTAACGCTGTTTTTAAGGTAGAAAAAATGCATTTGGATGATTTCCCCATCAGTTCCCAGCCCGCCCTCCATGAGGGCTGTCTGGGAGCACTCGGGATTTAGCATGTTTTAGGCTTGGGTACCTTTCCATACGACCATCTTAAAGTCCTGAAAGTTTCAAGAAAATCGGAGCTGGCAAGTTAATAAGGCACTTCCCTCCTAGAAAGAAGTGGGGTATGTGTGTACGTTGTTGGAAAAGCCTTTCTGAGGCGCTCCCGGTATCTGCGCTGTTGTAATGATCCCGCCCTTGCTCGAAAATTGTCGCGTAACTGGAATATTCTCCGTCGATCACGGTCATGAGATAGTTACTCTCTCTCCTTCTTGCGATTTCGCGCCATAAAATACGGGATGTCAGCCGTTTAAGTGTTTTCGGCGCAGGCGGGACTGGGGCAGGCGGGACAGAGCAGGCGGGGACAAGGAAGGCAGCCATCGAACGTAACTTCGTCTCCGAACCTTCTACTCAATTGGAAGCTGAAAACATCGGCGTCAGAAACAGAGAAGCATCAGGTGAAAGCGGCCCGGAAGATTCTTAATAAATTTCCGTCGGAACCAAGAAACAGGCCTTCCGTAGAGGAATCCTGATTAAATCGTCGGCAAGAAAACAATTCATCTAGAAGGACTTTCAGAGACTTCCTTGTAGGCTCCTGTGGTCCAGTATCAGAGTTGCCTTTATCCTTGATTATGTATCTGAATACAAGTAAGTTCGTGAATTCCAATGCTAAAGGTTGTGGTTTCTACGTTTCACTTTCTACCTCCCATCGCCAAGCCGCGAAAGAAGTGAGAGAGGAGAGGAGCAAGGTACGTCCAACCTAACCTGATCTTACTATTTATAAAAGGACGGGAATCGTGCCTTGCCTGTTGCATCGTCGGCGACGAGTCAGTGGACCCCAGAAGCTATTTGGAAATTTACCTTCGCTTTGATTTTTATTTTTGAAGCGGAGTGGGCAAATACAGAGTCTTAAGCATTTTAAATCAGTTTGCGCAGTCTAATCATTCTTAGAAGTGGTCAGGACAGAATCAAGAAGGTGAAGTCCTGGAGAGTACTGAGTCACTGGGGTTGCCTTTTCATCCAAGTTCTCCTCTTCTTCTCTCATCGCATTTTTACCACTTTTTTATTTATAAGATTAAAACAGGTTAGGCCAAGTGTTTACTGCCTTACTCCGAACACCTTGTTGACGGACAATAAAACAAAGGGGAAAAAACACGCAAGCTTCCGAATCTACAATTTCAACAAAATCACGCAGCAGTTCAATTTACTAAGCAATCAAACCTAAAGTTTCAAAAAATAAGTAGCCCCTCTAGACTAGTTTACGAATAGTGGTCCTCGATATACATCAATTTCACCGCCTTATCCAGTCGTAAAGCCCAACAACGCTAACTTCCGTATTAAACCGCCCCCTATGGTTTATAAACCCTATAAAGTAAATACAGGCTGGCCTCCTCCAATCAAGTCCCCCAGCCTAGCGATTTGCCAGCTAGGGCCGTACGGGGGTCTTACGGAGAAACTGCGGGGGCCCTGGGGCCCCGATAAGCAGGAACCACAGTTTCCTTAACGCGGCCATTTGCATATTTTAAGGTAGTAGCAGTCGAATTACAACCCCTCGGGCCGCGCACTCAGTGATACGCCACCTCGCCACTCATTAGCCGCGGAGCTCACCTAAAAGGCTGGCCAATAACATCCTCACGGTGTTATGTCCTTAAACTGCGCACAGTTTAGTTGTGCCAATATACTACAAAGCAATGCACTATAAATTTCTAAGGTTGCATTTTGAAACTTTTGGTTCCACCCCTACGACGTTAAGCCAAACGAAGCGATAGCGGAATGAGACGCAAGCCACATAACGTGACCTAACTTAACCTAGGGTTACCTCATCAAAAGGTTGACAAGCCTGATGCTGCGCGGAGCGAAAGCGAAGCGAGGTGCAAGTGACTTTATCTAATCTTGGTAATCGGCAAGGGGCTTGGTTATGATAGGTTAAGTTGGGTTGTACGCCTCTTGCCCCGCTCCGATGTCGTTGTAATGGATTTGACGACAAAAGGTTGAACCAAAAGGTAAAATTGCTACCTTAAAAAGTTAGAGTGCGGGCAATCTCCTAATATGATGCCCTCTGCTCCTCGGCAGTAGTTACTGCCGTCGAGAATTAAGTGGCATCACGGTTGTTGACCTTTAAATAAGAACAACCTGTTACGAGCCTTGTGTCTTGTTCCGCTGTCCCTTTACACGGCTTGGTGTCGAAAGGTGGAACAGTAGTGCACAAATAAAAAGTAGGGAAACTCCAACTAAATTTATAGTGTGGCTGCACTAGTCCAACCTTCTCTTCCGCAAACGTTGTAAACATTTCCATCAGTCGAATATTCGTAGGATGATTCTATTTTCGATTACCGAAAATTCGACTAATATGATCGTGAGCGAGCAATTGAGATCGCTGGCAGAAAGCGTGGAAAGAAAGTGTAGAGAACATCTTCAATAAAATCGCGCAGAGGCGCAACTTCGTAGAAGCTTCCACATTTTGAGTTGATATCAGGGCCACAATCTGATCTGTCGTATAAACGCGTGCGACGCCTGCTGTTTGTTTCTTGAAGACAAACTCGAGACACGAGCTCGTATCTCAAACGAAGCATGTCATCACCAGCCAAATACGTTCAGAAAGGCGTGGAGGATGTGTCCTTATTGCTTCTGATGGCGCGTGAGTGCTAAGCAGTGTTGGTAGAGGTTCGCGGCGATGAGTGTGGGGAATGGGGTCGAGGTTCACATCTTTTGGGTGCATTCTTTATTGATTTCGACCACGGTTGGCCGTCGCACAAATGTAATGGAGGGTGGTTTTCGATGAAAGAATGAGAAGCGGGGAAAGAAGATGTGCCGGTTGAAAAGGACGCCGGGTCGGACAGGATATGAAAAGAGTGGCGGTACTTTTGAATGGGGCGAAAGGAAATGATAAGGACGAAAGAAAATGTGCGAGTGAAGACGAGCGAAACAAGGAATAGTGAAGGATGTAAAACGTAACATTCAAACAGATGTAAAATGATGTCCCATCTCATCCCGGAGTATCAAATTTTGACTGATTGGAAGTTAGAGTCGTACAACCTAAAATAGTCAAAAACAACCAGATCCAAAACAGAAACAACTGAATCAATTAGATGAAGGTAACGCACCCATTACATTTAACCAATCGTATCTCGTCGTTTTTGACCGTACCTTAGTTGTTTTTACATCATTTTACGAAGCACATGGTCCTAACAAATGGTCAATTAATGAATGATTCAGAATGCGGGTGTTGTTTGTACAAGGATGAAACCAAAAAGTAGGGTAGAAAGACTTGCAATACATGGAAAAGAAAGAAAGCGTTAAGAGGGAGAGGTTGCCCGTACTTGGGCATTCAAGGTCATATCCCATGGAATCCTTTGGAATATCTTCGGTATTTTTGCCAGCACCGTTAATAGAACCACGAAGGATTCATATTCGTCCGTGGCAGAACCTAGCATGCGTGTATATCATAACAAATGGCATGACCCCTGCTTAGAAAAAACAAATACTTGGGAGCAAGGGACATGACTTTTGCGTCCCACTGTACATTGCTTTTCCCTGCCCCTCAGCATCTCCACCCCTTCCACATCCTTGCGGCTCTGCGCGTGTGTCCGCGTGGTCAAGATTCTTGCCCCTCCCTTTAGAGAACTGTGAACCCTCGGTTTCGGTCACTAGAAAGTGTCCGGTCCACTGGACGCTCTGCCCAGTCGCTTGACCTCTGCTCCAGATCACTTTTCGTGCACAGATTTCGTGCTCACAAACCGAACGAAGAAGAAGACAAATTGCTGATTTTTCTGAAACGATAGTGTTTGTACAACAGAAGGGCTGTGTTTTCCTCGAGCTTATCGATACAATCGTCATTAGCTTCGAGACGGCGGTCCGCCAACTCTCTTTCCCTACGACGTAAGTCACACCCGAAATATTCCATATCAGTAAACTTCCCGGGAGGCGCGCGGCAAAATCTGATACTCCTGCGCCAAATTCCATTGGCCTATATGAGGTAACGTTCAGCTCAACAGCAATAAATTTGTCTCCGTAGAGCGGCGAATTCCTGCCTCAGAGAAAAGTCAGTAATTCGTGCGATCAGATACACAAAACCTGCGGATGGAGTGCAATTTTCTTTTTGTGCCTCGGGAGAATAAATCACTATGTGTGCAAGACATTCGTTCGTTGCCTGTAGAGTTCCAGATTCCGATAAGAGACCAGCGTTAATAGTACCGCTCTGGGGGGCCAGGGATATGGCGACTGAAGACACAGCAATATGCCATTGATAAAAGGGCGCTCTGTTTAGACGCAGCAGACCGAGAGAGATGTGTTAAATCAGCTGACGATCCTTTCGGGATGATGGTTCAGTCCAGCCTGCTGGCCCGCTCGGCCATTGTTGAAGTTGCACTGGGATGAGGAGATGTTGTGCATTGTTGACTACGTAGTCAGTTCATCAGCGTTTTCGTGTTGGACACAACGTCTACGCTGACAAGGAAGTGCAGAGCAGGCAACCAAAGTTATTTTCAGTAGGCGTCAGCGACATGTGAGGGAGTGATGGATTTTGTGGACTGGGATCTTTTCCCCGCTCAGATAAGAGCTCATTGTATGTGTTGATAGTTATTAGGGAGTTTGCAGCAACGCTTATCTGATTTTCTTTACAAGGGAGAAAAAAGTAACTTGGTATGAATCGACGCAAAAATTGTCCAAAATCTTGCCAGCTGATAAGGTGCGACATCAGTCTCACAAACGAGCGAATATTCAAGACAATGCTTGAATGGTTGTACTTCTATGTCAACGGAAGTATTGTTTCAAGTTCCTATGAGGACTCCAGGTGATTCCGAGACGACAAAAAGAGTAGGGGGGTATAATGCTTTGGGTATGGGAGCTCTGAAAGCGGTATAGCTGCGGTATGGGAGCAGTCTCTGAAGTCTAAATCCTAAATCCAGGCTAGTGGTTCTTTACAGTTTAGATACGTTCGCAATTCCTAATATTCATTTCTACTAGGGTACTGAAATACTTCGTACCTCAAAGAAACTTCCAACAGGGTAATGCGGTTCTTTCAAAAATGCTTGTCATAGTCCGGAAATTCATGAAGCTTCCAAATGGTTCGTAATCTTCAATGTTAAAGAGCCGTTCTCCGCAGATATCCTCAAGTTATTAGCTCTCACAGTAAAAAAGTTAGACAGGATGAGCGGTTTTGGTGGAAATGGTCGTGGGTGCAGTGCCTCTTCATTTCCGCCGTTGTCTGGAGCCCTCCTCCTTCCGCTCTTTTTAGGGGTGCCCCTTTGCTCTTCCCCTCTCCTCGTCAGGTGAGGCACTTGCTCCTGACCTCGCTATAACCTCGTCGACTTCTTTTGCAACAACCTTGGTTAAAGGTCGGAATTTCCACCTCAGATCTATCTCGGTTAAATCTTTCACAACATCATGAGGGACCTTCTCGAGTAACCTCTATTTCAACTGATCTTGCTCTCCGTTCCCACCGATCAGCTTTAAGTTCGGGTGATCCAAAGATGCAGAAGAAGCATGTGTGGAGATTGAAGTCTGCTCGTGGCTGATAAATGAGGTTGGATATGATTATGAAAGACTAGTTCAGGTTAGATTAGGAGATAGGTTGGATTGGTTTATGTTTAATTGCGCGTTCCACCGATATTTTTATCGTTTCTTTGATGTTGTTAGGTAGGTTAGGATAGGTTAGATTAAGTTCTTAAACTCATGCAATACGGCGGTAACACACTTCCAGTCACATCAGTCAAGGGCGGGCTTCTAAATGCAGACCGCAACCCTCTACTCAAGGGTCGCGAGCACATCTGGATCACTCGAACCAAAAGTTGATCGATCGAAACGGAGGCTAGATCAGTCGAAACCCAGATCACTCGATACGGGTCCCATCATGACGATAAACGATCTCCAACTATGTTAACTAAGGTTTTGTCCTGGAGCTCACTCCACTCAGCATTCCAACAACAGGTGAAACACAAACGTCGAAATCCACCAGTCGCATTGATAGTGAAGAAAGTTACTTTCGCTCGCGAGAACGTGTTGCAAAAGCGGCTGGCACGGCGGTTTCACTGACCGACGGGAAACCGACGGGAAACCGATGGGAAACCGCCAGAAACGCTTGGCAAACGTTTCTTCCGCTTCAAGGCAACGTTTCCCGCTGCTATACCATATCATACGGGAGTTTCTCTGTTTGTTATAAAACGCAATTTATTCTGTTTGCCCTAAGCAAAAGTAATTTTCTTCTTTGAAAGTGCTCCAAGCCCTTTTTGAAGGTTATTACATGTACAGATTTGGCGTCTTTCTCGGAACAAGTACTTGTATGGCTTTTGTATTTATTTTGTGTTTTCAAAAAGGCCTTTCATAGAATCGCAACCTTTTTAACGTAGATGATAAGGATAAGAGGTAAAACATCTTTTTGCAATGTTTATCGACACTAAAAGCGGTAGAAGCACGGTATTTGGGTAAATCCAACGTCCTGAGACAGAAAAGAACGGCCTATTTAATAGGCTGAACTTGTATGTTTTGTTGAATAATTAGCATTTCGAAGTCATCTACTGGTCATATTCAGGCTTTTCCTTGACGGGTGGAGGGCAATACACTGTAAGCAGACGGTATTTTTCAATTGCGGTTCGATACGTTAACAGCTAGCTAATGTAGCACAATTAACATCATGCTTGCTAGAGGATTGTAAAACTACCTTTAAATAAAACTAGCTCGCAAAGCCGATTCTACCCATAAAATAAAGGTGAAGAATGGCAAATCTTCAAAATATATTAGCCAATTTTATACTATTTTAAGAATTTTGCCATTTCACGTAATTTCGTTGAGAATGCAATAACCTCCAAAGTTGTGAAAAAAATAATCAACTAAAATTCCATGAAAGAGGAGATAAAAAATATTGGTGAAAGACTTTGGAGGAAATGCAGGAGGGGCTGCATTTCCGATTAAACTCTCTCCATTTTTGAGGATTATCTTTCCTACCTCTGTTTACGCTTTCATCACGAGGTCCAATGCAACTCTCACGCCGCCGTAAAGACGAAAGCGGCATCATGCTTGGCGGCACTCAAACAAAGCGAGGCACGCGGTACCAAATCCTTCACGCGGTTGTACAACGTACTTCAATCATCATTATGTAATCATGCATTAAATCAGGGTTAAACACGCAATCTTTGAAATTTAGTGTAACAGGGCCTCACTGCAAAAAGAAAGGCTACATTACAAAAGGAAAGGTTACAGGTAGACCACGAACGTGATTTGAACGATGTTAAGAGAACGATTCGGACTGGAGTTAAACCTTCATTATCATATAAAATGCATGGGACGACATGCCGTACACACCGAGAATACAGTCATGGGAAACAGGACAAGCTACCTACTCATTCAACAGGGACGAATGTCAACGGTGCATATTGTCACTTCGGTTAAGGTACTCAGTGTGTCCACAAAGTGATTTACTACAGAGTACTTTAAGAAAATGTTCTCCAAAAGAACCTGACGAACGAATTAATTTTATTTATAAAAATTGGACCAATAGATTTCGGATGCTAGAACTCTTCCAGAGATTCCTAGCGCTCCCCTAGTGCTCTATGAGCGTGGATTTAAACAAATGTACAAACAGAACATAGAATACTCTTTTACAAGAAAACAACATCAAACAAAACCTTGAAAAAAATTTCCTCATGACAAAAAAATGAGCAAGTCAACTTTTAAAATTATCTGGAGATTCGCGAGTTTTTTCTTTTTTTTGTCTACAGTACGTAATAAACTGTGAGAAACACTTTTCTTTTATACAAGTTGAGTAACTCTCATTATATTCGTTTTATTTAGTTCCCTTGCAAAGAGGTGCTCTCTCTGTTATGTCTCTTAACATAGGGCTAATATTCCAGACATGAAGCCTTTTTGCAGTGATTTGGATGCAAGCGTATCATACCAAAACGACAGTCAAAACATCATTTGCTTTTTGTGACGTGACGTTCAACATTAGAACAGAAAATATTTCTTTTTTGCTGAAATCAAATGGAAAAACTATAATATTTTTTTGGAGCCAAAAAATGGTATTTACTTATTTACATAGGTTAAGAAAACTACTACGATAAATATTTCTTAATAATTCCTTGTTAGATATTAACCAACGTACTTTTCAATGACTTCCTACGAAAATTCAAATTTTAGGCTACGTTCTCTCTCACGTTCGGAATACAATTAAACCTAATTGTATTCATCTTCCGATGAACTATGTGCGACAAAGCAAACCCGCAACTGGAAAGGAAAATTAAGAAGATTGCTCATTACCACTCGAATACATGATGACGCCCCACAGACGAATTTGGATAGGCAAAACACTCACTTGCTTGCAGAGTGGGTCGCCTACGCACCACGCTCTCGTGATGTATTTGCTCAATTAAGCCGGAATTAGCGATTATTAGATTAGACGTGAATATTTGCTGTCGGTCCGTTCTAGTTAATTGCATTTCTCCAGATTATCACTCCGTAAGGCAACAATGTAAGTTTTCAGGAAACAGCGCTCTATTTTATTGCCAACAGAATAGGTTTGGAGAGAGGGCAGGAGATTCTTAACTGGTGAAAGCATTACTTTTCATGCTTCAAAACGTACTCGAATCACTGAGTAAAGGGGCAACACACCACACACATGCTTCCTAATCGATTAGCATACTTAATTTTTACGAAGATTAGATAAACATTTAAGCCGTTAATTAGCGCGCAAAAATACGAAACTGATATTGTTAACTAAAAAAGGGCATCATTAAAAAAGAAGCTTAATAAAAATGGATCAGACGCACTCTACTTTTCAGGCCACCTGATAAAAAAGGGTAGTTTTAAAAATGAGAGGTCGATTATCTCGAAAACAGAGATATCACAAGTCACATTGGAAGCAAGAATGCTAGTCGTATACTTCCTTTCGGAGAGGGTTTCTTCTACTTTTTTTGAGGCGACACCCGTTAACAAGTTACGACAGCAATTTCAACAAATAAGAAAGAAGAAAAAACGCCTCTTCGGCTCTTAAAACAATAGGCCTTGTGTGCTTTTACAAAGAAAATGGACCCCTCCATTTTCATCGCAATACAAAGTCCCCCCCCCCCCGAAAAAAATGCAAATTTTATGTTTGCAGTCCGTATGCTTAATTCAGATACTTTGAAACACCCAACCAACGTTTAAGGACTATTAGATCAACAAACTTTGATATTGTTAAAGGCAACGAACTTAGCAGTCAGGGATGTAGAGGTTTCCCCTGAAATACCAATGCAACAGGAATCATTTATTCGCGCGTTGAGCGATTATTAATGCCTATCTTGAATAGCAATAATAAAAATTGATGACACAAATCAAAGCCTACTCTGTAAAGTAGAAAAATTCTAAAATGTTGACCATTCGTGGTAATATCCCTTTAAGTTTTTAATCATGTACTGGTAGAGACCAAATAAAAAAATGAGATTTTTCGCCCCCAAATCCATACACCACTCCTTATCACTAACCGAAGTGTCTTCTCAATGATTAGATTTACCAAAGACAAACAGCCGTGGGATAAGCGAATATTTTTAAAAGACACTCTTTAGTGCTCCTGGGACCTAAAAACGTACAGAGATGTCCATAAGTGATGAGCCAAACAAAATCTAGTGACTTTTTAGTAAACTAATATGTGTTCGTAGCATTACCACGGGAGGGCAGTGGGAGGGTGTGGAGGCAAGAGGAGGTGCCCGCCTTTCCCCCGGAACCTTCCCCGACCCACCCCACGCGCTGCTGCCATATTAGTTTACAAAAAATATCACTAGATTTTGTTTTCCTCATCACTTATGGACATCACTATACAGATGTGTCAAAATCTAGAGTTTAATTTTCTTCTTGACACTAGTTTTTCCCCATCGGGTACGCAGGGAGGAATTTTTAGTTCTCTTTTCCTGAGAACGAAAAATGTGTAGAATCTTACCTGTCGTCGTAGACGAAGCCTGCATCCAGCGTGTTGTAGTAGAGTAGACATGCCAGAACCGCCACGAGCCAGGAGGCCTTATCCATTTCTGCCTGGGCGCCGGGCCTCGGGCCTCGGGTCGCGGCCTCCCAAGGGGCCTTTCGGCGGAGGCCTGCCGGCTGAGCAGGCCTGCCGGCTGAGGCCTTCGCTTGGGCGGACAGGCCTTCGGGCGCAGCAGAGCCGGGAGCCTGAGCCGAGATCCTTCTCCTGCCTGCACACGTCAAAAACATGCCATTGCAACAGCCGATCACAACCATATATACTTGGTTCAGCCAAAGGTCTCGATTCGGGTCGACGGGGCCACCGAGTTGGGCAACAAACTAAGCCAATCAGAGGCAGCGGCTGCGAACGTTCGGGTGATGCCGGAGCCCAAGTCTGTCGCTGATTGGCCGCTACAGAGGCTCAACTCGGTGGCTCCGTCAATCCGAATCGAGACCTTTGGCTGAACTGACTATACACTAACTCTGCAGCACCGCATGCAAAACGAACACGAACCGACATCACTCTAAATTTTAATCAGTGAGACTCTCTGAGATTCAGTGAAAATTCACTGAATCTCAGAGACACTTTTCTTAGGAACATGAATGAACTTTTTATCATAAGGCCTAAGAGGGACCCTTATGCGTGTCACGGTGCTTTGTATCTTGGTTGGTGTTACCTAAACAAATGGTTAAAACAGATCTCTGTTTATGCTACTGCAACAAGCATCCATTTAACATTGAATGCCATTATCCCATACTGAAACACCGGCATGGCGTCAATTCTGAATTCCCGATAGCGCTTGGGTGGTGTGTAAGAATGCTACTTTTATTGGTCTCCACGAAAATATTATCGACTGACCACCAAAATTAACGCCTGGGAGAGTTTGCAAAGTCGGTTAAACATATTTTTAGCACCCCATGAAATTGATGAAAAATCAATAAACCTGAACAGCAGAAAGACCGTTTGTCCAAGTATCAACCAGTTGAAGCGCTACTCCGGTTACGTGATGCCCAACAGCGGTTGGCTCACCGCTCTGCGCCGTTGGGCCCGGTAACCAAGTTATGACTCGACGGATGATCAAGTTTTAAGTTTGTAAATCAACATAAATGTTAAGCATAAAACAGGGACAGCATAAGTACATACTCTAATAGGGGAGATCATTTTTTTCCTAATCTTCTAACCGCTTAACCCATCCCATCAAGGCGGTTTAATGGTTCTCAGTCTCTAATATTTCCCTACGGAGTCCCTGAACATGGTCGTCACCAGCGCGATCTTAATCGTTCTAATAAAATAAGTGCTTGATCCAGAAAAACTCTAAAGGTACAAAACGAAACCTTTGAAATTTAAAGTGTACAAATCCTCTTGCATGCACTCCACGAATCAGACTGCCTTTCTGAATGAACTGAGAAGAAAAGGATAATTCCCGTAAAAGGCCAGGTGGGATTGAGATTTTCTTTTCTTCCTTTCTCCAGCGGCAACTTCAAAGGGCTTCAGTCCACTTCACGGACCATTGGATACTTAAAGAAAAGGCCCTTTAACAGGGGCTCAACCGTAGGTGCCGCTCCGAATCGTAGGTGCTTGAGCTTTAACTGCGTTTACTTCAACATCTGTTCCACCTTCAAAAGCTTTTGTAATCGTTTCATGAACTACTGTTGCATGCATTCATATGCAAGATGGTCAATATACTCTTTTTTTGTAATTTTGGTATTCCACTTTTAGGACCACTTCAAATTAATAATTATATGACGTGCCTCACACCTAAGTATAGTCGAGGAAATTAAGAGCTGACAAGTTATTTTAAAAAAAATTCAAGTTTGTGCCTGTACTATTAATGTATTTAGATACGGACGTGGCTCACACGTTCAAGTCGATTTCAATAATGTTGCCAACCTATTCGAAAAAAAAAACTCGCGTCATTTATGCCTTTGTCTGCACAGTGGAGATTACAAATCGCGTCGCATTGGGACCTTCTCGAGTGATCTGTATTTCGACTGACCTTGCTCTGCGTTCCGACCGATCAGCTTTTAGTTCGAGTGATCCAAAGATGCACAAATAGCATGAGTGAAGGTTCAAGTCTGCTCGTAGCTGTTAAATAAGGTTCCAACGTGATTATACAAGACTAGAAAAGGTTAGGAGATCGGTTGGATTAGTTTATGTTTAATTGGGCGTTCCACCAATATTTCTCTAGTTTATTTAGTTGATAGGTGGTAGGTGAGGCTAGGTTAGGATAGGTCAGATTAAGTTTTCAAACACACTAGCAGTCAAATCGGTCAAGAGCGGGCATCTAAAAGCAGACCGCAACCCTCTACTCAAGGGTTGCGGACACATCTGGATCACTCGAACCAAAAGTTGATCGATCGAAACCGAGGCTCGATCAGTCGAAACCCAGATCACTCGCCACAGGTCGGTCACAACTAACTAGCGTAGGGTGTTTCTGTGTCTAGCAGTTTCTGTTGGTAATGTGATTAAAATTACCCGGCCGAGCGTGAGTTCCTCCGTATTTAAATGCTTTTGTAGTACCAACTTAAATTTAGCAAAAATAAAAGTCACTAGATTCGAATGCGACATGACTTACAAACTCGACTGTCAATTTACAAGAACAACGCAGCTCGAAGCTTTTCATATTTTAGGGGCCAAATCAGTGAAATTTTGTTAGTTAAACCAATTGTGCTAAGCGACTTCAAGTTGACATTGCCCAATGACTTTCGTTCTTCACTGCACTTTTTCGGCGAGAGTAGATTGCCTAACCAGATGTCAAGAAGTACGGATAAGCAGTATTATTTAAAAAAAAAATGAAAAAAAGGTGTAGCTTCTGCAATGGATGCTATAATGATCACGTACAAGTTTCATAGCTGTGATGTAAAATATTACGCAACTGAATGAGAGAGTTGAGGCAATGAGGAACAAAGGGACAGTTATTTTTTCGACTTGGCTGAAGCCTTTTAGCAGCTTCCGGTACCTTGTTAGATTGATGATATACTAGTTGAAGCATTCAGCGTGAATAGCATACCTTGTAAAAAACGATTCGATACAAAACGTCCAGTAAAACAACAAAAAAAAGAAAGAAAAGGGTGTCACAGCTTGTTAGAATAGGTCTTCGTCATTTCTTTCCACAGGTGAGCTTATCTGCAACTACTGTAATAAGAGTACGTAAAATGAAAAAGGAAAGGACGAGAGGCCGTCTGAACTTGGAAAACTGTTTCTTGGGTTGCAATGCCTCGACTTTCATGTGAACCATAAAAGAGTGGGTCTCTGGAATGCAATATGCGAACTTAGGGCTCATTCGGAAAAAGAACTAAAATAACTTTCTTGCCAGCCTAAAATATCGTCCCTATCATTCAACGAAGTTTCAACGCTCCATATTTTTAGCACGTGCACGCTTCCAGAAGGAGTTGAACCTTCTTCTCCGTACTTTTGAAGACAGAGCGAAAAAAAGGGTTATGCAAATGTTTATGTTTAATTCCGGGTTGTTCTTTATGTTGCGGGTCTGGTATTTTCTCCTAAGACTTGATGGAAAACAAATTCATATGCGTAATATGTTCATCGTGGTTTTTGAGAACAACTGACAACCCACTCCTTCTTCAGGGAAATCCTAAAATCGGCCTTTTTTTACCTTTTTGCTCATTTGTTCCAGGTGCAAGAATATCCCTACCCCTAAGAAAGAGTATCCGAAAAAAATAAATAAGCTTCGCCCGTGAATTTCCGCTACAAAAACTAAATTAGAATGCGTTGCCTTTTTAAGGAAAAAAAATCCAAGAGTGTGTGCTTTGACCCGACATGCAATTATTATTGGGAGACTTGACCGCACGTAACTAACCTAATGCATCTTAAATGGGAGGGGGCTCGAACGCTCGGAACCCAATCTAATACATTTTCTCTAGGGCTGTCGGGTCAATAGACACTCCCAAAATCCAAATAGCTAACAATATCAATCTCAAATTTTGTTTCTAAATAGATATTTCTAACCATGTTTAGATTGCTAATACTCCCCTATCTATTAAAACATGTTCGCGGAAGGAAAAAAAAAGTTGAGAGCTGTTTTGGTCTTATTATTTTCTGGCATTTCTTGTTTAGGCCCGTCAACTCACAAAATCAATCCAAAGATATGCAATTGTACCCTTAAGTATTGTTTTAATGGAACAGTCGTTGTTGCATTAAACCTCGCACGAGCAAGAACCATTTTTTTTTTTGCAGTGTCAGCGCTTTACATTTTTTGGCTACCAAGCATGCTACACAGGCTCAATATATTCGTAACCAGATGCTGTGGGCAACCGCATCTTGAGCAAACGTCAGATGTTATGAGAGGTATAGGCAGAATAGTAATGAGGGCATCAATATGGGGATGCCCACCCCACTTACTGACACTAAGCAAAGAATAATCGTTTATGCTGTTCCACAATTGGCCGCTGTTGTGTGTAACTCGATACAATGCGGCTCCGGGGAGCGAGATGTTTGCGTTCCCTGTTCTCAAACCATGTAATATGAATGTAGAGGTCGGGATGTTAATATGCTGCTAGACAACATAACCTGATTGTTTCCATGAACAAGCCATGCGGCGGGGTTTTCCTGCGACATGCTTTCGTTCCATTCGCCTTTTGTCATGTTTGACGAGGGGCTGAGAGTTCCCCATCCTTCCCGCTGGCAATCACAATGGCTTGTGAGCAATTCCTGATTGTAAAGTCTTAACTAAAGAACTTAGAGCACACGGCGAATTCGGGATAATAATTTTTCATCTCTTAAGTTTCACATTTAAAACTTGAATTATTGCGAGTCTCTGAGAATCAGTGAAAATTCCCTAAATTTCAATCAATAGTCTATAGCATCGCTGAAGATTTTTTAGTGGTGCTATATTGACTGAAATTCGGTGAATTTTCACTGAATCTCACACTCTCACTGATTCATTAGAGCGAGGCAACAGATCTAAGCATTGCAGCATGAAAGTATACGCGGCATAATTAACAGACTAGATTAGTAGAGCCTTAAAGTCTACTACAGCAGAACTCCAATAAATATCTATTCCGATAGAGGGTGCGGCGGTGTGACAATGAATAACTGTTAGCAATAGAGAAGGAGGACAATCATGGAATAGCATTTTAGAATATGGACAATAATTCATGTTACATAAATACTACAGGACTCGGATACCGAATTACAATTCGTGGAACCGTGGATTAGGGCACGACCGGATGAGAATAAGCACAATAAGCACACTTTAAGGCGGGCAAATGTTAACGCACACAGATTTGTGCTGCTTTCTTCCTTTTTTTGCAAAACTTCTCTTATTTTGCAACTTTTGAGGAGTCCACAAGACAGTTTTTCTTTTACGAAGATGACGAGGTTTTTATCTTAAACTTGTGGTGACAAACTGAGGGCATTCTGGAGAGGTAAACTTTTACATACTTGCATCGCAGCTCCACTAAAACGAAACAGAGGTCTGCTGTCAAAAGCAGGAAAAAAGTCACGGCTCTGTTTAGGTTTCTTTTTATTGGTAAAAGTTGGCACCAAAAACATTTTCGGTCTCATCAAAACTTCTCTATCACCGCAATTATTAAGCAGCAGGGATTTCTTGAGCGTCTAGAGTTTAATATCAGGAGAGCTGGAAGTTCCTAAACAAGGCAGACGTCAAAACCATCTCAATTTATCCCGTAATTTATTTTTCTTTTCTGCGGACTCAATGCAATCGACCGTTTCCCATGAATTATGTAAAAATATTAACGAAATTTTGGAACGCTATAGAGCAATTTTTGCGGCATTTTCTTTTTATAACGACGGACTCCAATAGAAAGCAGGTTAAAAAGACCTGTCGCTATTAATGTTCGCTAAACGTTGCACACAGCGCACCGGTGATTTTATTAAAACTAGAATGCAATCAAAATCATCGAGGTTAGCCTATGTTAAGTTATACCGTAAGATGTCCTGAGATTAATAGAGCATGTTGGATGACTTCAGGCTACCTTTAACATGTATAAGAGTTTTATCTATTCCTCAAATCCAGGGTGATCTTTCGTCCGGGAATTCAGTTTTGCAAACACATTCTTTACCTCAACATATTTTGAGCCTTCCCTTTAGTATCTAGCCTTAAACATTGTCTCTCTTAGACACTTGAGGTCAACAGTCTCTCGGCAGGAAGAATAAAACTAATTACAGCCATGAGGAGAATGATGTTTTCAGCTTGCGCCGTTTTAATCGAGGCAACCAACGCTTTTAGTCTCTTATCTAACATTTTCTGAGCGAAAAAAAAGTCCGATTTAGTACCCATCGGGTTTAGCCGGCGGCGAAAGAGGTCGCGTGTTGGCTTCGGAGTTGAGCTCTATTCTAATAGTTGGGCGCAAAAGTTGATTTCTCCGGAGTTGCGTGACAAGTGCCACTCTTTTCTCAAGTCAAGAACGTCTTCTTTTTGTGTAAGTGGCGTGAAATAAGGTGCTTATTGAAACAAGGGAGCATTTCGAGGTGCAAACTTGACAGATATAGCATAAATAGAAAACCCCGTTTCTTCTAGAAGATTAACATTTGTTCCTTTTTGGTATACAACTTCCGCTTTTTCACGGGGTATGATATTGGTTTTGAGAGATCCTTTCAGATGGGCGCCAGGCCGAGTGTCACCATTCACATAACCCTACCTAGGTTAACCTAACCTA
>Ga0058701_10001239_pt1 | contig 17967 bp, 21 predicted proteins | sample AgamicOrMae_FD_97039 | JGI IMG/M metagenome (GOLD analysis project Ga0058701, IMG submission 97039) | Agave microbial communities from Guanajuato, Mexico - Or.Ma.e | ecosystem: Host-associated > Plants > Phyllosphere > Phylloplane/Leaf | place: Guanajuato, Mexico | collected 2012-06-04
GAGTCCATAGGAACCGGGTCATAACCTGTCGACAAACGGATGACATAAAAAATCTTTTCAAGGCCACTACATTATAAAGAGGTTGAGGCAACGGAAACAAAAGTCTTTCTCAGCAAAAGCAGTGGTTTCTCCAAATTGCTGACGGCTTATCTCCCGCCTTCCGCTTCAGTGAAAAATTTCGGGTCAATGTCTGTTCAACCTAGGTTGAACAGACTTGTATTTGTATACAGACTTGTATTGTACTTTCTTGTATTTGAAAAGCTTTTCAAATACAAGAGAAACTGCGTCAAGATTACATGAAGCCGTAAGAACAAAACTCTACTGCTTGTTTACTCAAGAATAATAAAATATCCCCATGCCTGCGACATGCAACCTATACGCATGTTAATGAACTAAAGAAAATATTTTTTTAGTTGAGAAGATTGGCTAATAAGGTTGTGCTTTCGTATGCGATTCGAGGCTTCCTTGCACAGATAAATACTCGGGCCAATTAGCAGATTGGCGGAGTGAATTTCCGAAAGTACTTGAAGCCCGAATTTACTTGATAAGTTTAGGGTAAAGATCCAATCATACGAGATAAGCCGCTATGAATGTATTACTGTTGATTTTTAATCCTCAGAAGGTGAGTCCAGTAGCGATTTTTCGGACAGTAATTCTATTTAACAAAAAGCTCCGTCTTACTTAATGGACAGCAAAGTAACGGGTCAAACTAGAGAGCCCCACAGGGAGAGAGGCGTCAATCGCCTCGTCAACCTTGCATCCCACAAATCAGCGTTGCTGGTTTCATGCATGCCACCAATCAGCGCACACCGCGGGAATAAGCTGTCGCCTCTCTCCCCATGAAGCTCTCTTGCTCAAATCATAGGGCAAATACTCGATAACACGGTCTATTAATCCCCAAAGCGCGTGGGTGAATCGTGACAACGTGTTCTTCTTCTATCTTGTTTGCTCTTTGCTTCGGTTATCTCGTCTCTGAGAGTCCACTTTTGTACGGACAACTTTCCCCATTGGATGAATGAGTGAGCATACAACGAGAACGGTAGCGCACTTCTTGGTACGGGTTGGCTAAGTACACTGCACAGTCATCGAGTATAAAGATTAAGATGGTGAAAACCGTTACGTGAACTATTAAAGAAATTCTTGCGATTCCTGATTTGGAACTGCTCAATGGTTAAAAGAAACGATCTTGACCCAAGGCGAGTACATTTGAATGACGCGCCTGAACTTTTATAGAACTAGAGCCCTGAAAAGAAGAGAAGCGCGAATGGTGACCCCGGCCATGAGAGCCGCCTTGAAAGGCTTAATGTATTCTTTACGAGAAAATGGGGCTCAACATGGCGGCCAAGGGTTTCATTAGCGCTTCTCTACTTTCCAGAAATCTAGATAGAACGTATAACCTCCTGAAAATATAGGAACGTTTCGAATCATTAAGTTTCGAGACAAATGTCAAGAGTTGGTGGGTCAATAAAATCAAAAACAACGTCGATGGCTGATAAGAGCGAACGGAGAACTGTTGCGAAGAAGCATGTCAGAACTTTAGCGGCTCATTCTACTCGTAAAAAGTTACGAAACAAATCAAAAGGAACCAAGCACCAATCAGTGACTAAAAGCTGGACTAAAACAAAAGAGCTCATTTTATTCATTTTAAAAAAGGGAGGGGCGATGAGCTGATTGGGATCGATAGACGAGTAAAATGTATACATGCCTGAACGTTTCACGGTTATCAGCCAATTAACCGATGAAAAAAAGACGGTAACAGGTTACACGGGCAAGAACGGATTGGCCCATCTTTTCCCCCAAAATTATCTATACAGAGGGCTAGACATCTACTTAAAACTACAGGCAAGCGAGGTAAAAAAGATGTCGACTTCATTAAAAAAAATCTACACGTCCTCGAAAGTTGCATTTTACATGTTCTGCAGTATGAACATGGAAGTAATGGTATAAAGCCATATCTGCGAGCGGCGCAAATTTTAGAATATGGGTAACTCCCGTTACAAAAGATTTTAAAAACATGAAGACGCAAAAAATGAGAGGAAAAATCACGCTATACACCGAGAATGCAATAGATAAAGTCATCATGCAACAAAAAAAGAAAAAAAAGAGAGGATAAATCGACAATGAAATTTAGTAAAAACTACTACAGGACACATTAGTTGATAAAAAAAGGAGAAGGACGGACTTGAGACAAACTTACACCTGATGATTTAATTGATGGATTCTGAAATGATAAAACGAGAATTCTCTTATTGCGTGTTTTAAGAGGTGATTGTATAGGTGTGGGTTTTTTCGGTGTTTGCAGTAAAAAAATGGTTTCTGTAGCGTAATGTGTACGTATTTTGAAGGTTGCATTTTCCACGTGTTTCATCGCCATGCCGAGTAGAGCAAGGCACAAGGCTCTTAGGTTAGGTTAACGTAGGTTACGTTAATATTAGTGAGCCTGCAAGTAGAGAGTAGCCAACTGTACCACGTGACCACACCAAGTTTTGGGTCCCAACCAATCACCGAAGGCAAAAGCTGGATCCCAACCAATCAGATTGGTGGAATTCAAAAAGACCGTTAGAGTTGGCCACTCTCTGTTACACTAGTCTCTCTAGTTAATATCGATTAGGTTAACATCGGTTAGGTTAACGTCACGTGCCTTGGGCTTAACTCCGAAGTCGCTCCGCTCGGCTTAGCGATGAAATGTGGAACACAAGAGATGGGAAAATTTCTTCAATAAACAGTGCATATCCCCTTGACTATCACTTTTAGCTCAGCAGTCAGCTATCCGTTCCCATGTCTGATTCCTATAAGGTTAACTTAGAAGTGAGTGCCTCACCTTGGTGGTACGTCCTAGCGCCTCGGACATCGCGTATGTCCGTCAAGGTGACTCCGCCCATGCCAGGCCCCATGACGCCCGGGATGCCCTCCACGGCTGCACCAGGCCCATAGCGCGCGTCGTATACTCCGGCTGTCCCTGACAACGCGTGCTCGGCTCCTTGCATATCCTGAAACATCACCGTTCATCCTCCGTCACCAAAAGACACTACTGAGAATCTCGGCGCTTTTTGTTTCTAGAAATTTATGTTGGTAACACCATAAACTGACATAATCGAGCACGAAGAACCCATAAGCAATACCAACATAAAATTCGAGAAGATAAAAGTCACTATGTTCCAATGACTCATGACTCCACTCTAGAGTCGACGGCATAAATGGCTGACAAGTGATTTTTTTTTCGAATTGGGAAGAACACGAATTTTTAAAAAACACTTTCATTTAGAATAGCACAGAAAACAATGAAGAACCTCATAAACCGCAAAAGTCGCTAGTGACGTCATAACTCATACGAATTTGGTATGACTTGTGACGTCACAGGCGAATTCAACGTCATTTATTTTAGCGATCCGATGATCGTATCGATGTGCGGTTTGCGAGGTTCTTCATTTTTTTCTGAGCTCTTTTTAATGACAGTGTTCTTAACAGTTCATAAAATTTCATATTCTTTCCCATTTGTGCGGGTGCATTTATTTAGGTAAGGAGGTGCACCCGCGTTTCATTCGATTTCCGTTGTGTTGCCAACCTAAGTTCAAAATAACTGAAAATCAATTTTGAGCATTTATGCTCTGGACTGCAGTATGAGTCCAAAAGGTATTGTTCAGTTCTGGTCGTGCAACAAGGCGGTGGTCAATTATTTCCCCACAAGGCGCAGCCTTCCTACACGAACAGAACCGGAAAATACCTTTGGGACTGATAGTACATCGGTGATGGACGTACCAGTTCGCGCATGCGGCATCGGAGCAACTCAGCTGCTGGCGCGCCGACGCCCTCGCGCTCGATGAGTTCGGCGCCCTCCTTATCCGCGGCCAACTCGAACAGGACGCCGACCGCGACACGCTGGATGTTCTCGATTTCGTGGAAAAGCAGCTGGACGAAGATGGGGATGAGCATCTGCTGACGGATCTGCGCGCGCGAGTGAATGTCCCTCGCCAGGACGTGGAGCGCAGCGACGGAGCCCTCGACGATCTCCTCCATGCGGACGCCGTCGGCAGCCGCGGCCGCGGCGGCGGCGGCGGCCGGGCCGTCGGGGAGCACCGGCGCGCCCACGGTCCCGGGGGCGGCGCCCGGAACGGCCGCCCCGCCGGCGGCGGCCCCCAGCGACTCGAACGAGCGCACCAGCAGGCAGCCCAGCTGGCGGATGGCGCCGTGGTCGCGCAGCGGCGCGTGGTTGGCGGGGCACAGCGCCAGGTTCCGCACCAGCCCGATCACGGCCTTGACCAAGGGCCAGCGCGAGGGCGCGTTCATGAGCTTCACGATCACGGGGATCCCGAAGCTGAGGCGCACGGCGTTCTGCGCGAGTTCCGCCTCCGCGTGGCGGGAAGTCAAGTGGCGCAGGGCACACACCTGGGGAATAAAAAGGAAGGATTCTTAAGACTCTACACCACATCCTCGGATACTTCTCATATTCGGAAAGTTGTCTAGGAAAACGGCCACCAAACTGAAACCTAACTTAACCAAGCTTCCCGATAAAGAAATTTAATCTCCGAATCGACAAAAGAAAAATATTCTGAAGTCGAAATTTTCCGACAAGTAGTTCCTCTACGGGAAGTAAACATGAGTGACTTACCGCCGGCTCCGTGATCTCTTCTCGGTCGCTGAACGTGACGACGGTGTTGACAAGAGCCTCAACTCCACCGACTTGGCAGACCGTTTTTTTGTTGTGATGATTGTTGCAAGTCAAGTTGGAGAGGATCCCGGCGGCGCAAGTGACCACGTTTGTGTCGCTGGACGCGAGGAGCTGGACCAGAGACAGGAGTAGAGGGTCCAAGCCGTCGACCTTCGTGCCAGCATCCGACAGGTTCCTCAGGGTCCACAGGCAGTTCTGGACCAAGCGATGGCTGGAGTGGCCCAGGTGCATGGCAAGAACCTGCATGCCGCCGGCTTCGACCAGGGCGGGCTTACTGCTTGAACACACGGACAGCACTGGAAAGATACAAAGAGGGTGTTAAGGACGAGCTTGTACTTAGCACACTGCCCAAAGGGATCCATTGAAAAATGCGTTTCAATATAAACGGACATTTCACACGCTAGAAATGTATAAATCATGATGATGAGATTTACTAGAAGCTTCTCACACAGAAGTGATTTCTGATGACAAGATTATTTGTCGTGAGATACTGACAGAACAAATGTTATTTCTTGCCTTAAGTTTTTGTTCTTTTTTCCCCAACAAGAAATGTTTTCTTACAGCAAGAAAAAAAATTCTTGTGCCAAGAAAAAAAAACTTTCGGCAAGAAAAAAAATGTTTTGTTACTATATCAAGAAAAATTTTCTTGGCCTCAGAAAAAAATTTCTTTGAGTGTTGCGTTTAAATATACATGAATTACTGAGGCGAAAAAATTTACCAAATCGTGACTGGATGGTTTCAAAGATTTCTTCTAAAAACAAAGCCGAATTTCGGGCGCTAGAATTTCTAGAATAAAATTTTGGAACTGGTTCAAACTTCTATGATAGCATTAATACTTTCTTCAACTTTTAGGGATTAGCGGTAATTTTTTTGGTTAGATGATCTTCCAATGAGGTTCAAGTGGCTATAGATTGGAAATGACATAAGAACCATCTCGAAAACAAGAAGTCAAAATCAACAGATATTACAAAAAAAGCGGACTTAGCTGAGAACCTTTTTTATCATGTGTTAGGGAATAAAAAGTTTTTTACTGGAAAAAAAAAAACCTTTCCGAACTACAACCTTGAACGGCGCAACGTCGTTGTCCACATCTTGGCTGGTGAGCAGGCTCAGCTATCATAAGGCATGCTTCTTGCGTGCAGCAACTCTAACAGGAAGTTTCTATAGGCATAACACAACAAAATCTGCAATCTGCAGGGAAAAAAAAGAAACAGAATAAAGCAAAATATCGTGCAAATGCGAACTAAAGAGATAATTATTACTTCAAAATCACAAACACACACAAACTCAATACATAAAAAAACTGCCTGTTAATCCGGTTTGGGATCAAACATGAATTACGCCATTAAAATAAGTGAATTCAAAAAGCATAAAAGAGTTTAGTTAGGAATGTTACATTTTCCACTTCTGAAAAAGATCACTAATTTTTTTGCGACAATTAGTAGCGTAATGCTGCATCTACATTCTATAGATACGATCAGAACAGCCCGGTAAAACGTGTTGGCTCAACGTGCAATAACAATAACTGAAACTTTTTCAGAGTTACCGCTAAATTCCGATTTTCCTGACATTATCCTGACTTTCCTCACACTTCTTTACATTTTCTGAGGGTTTCCTAGCGGTCAATTTTAGCTTTTTGCTATCTCAAAAGCTTCAGAACCCACCATTTCAGCAACGCAACGATTTGCAACTTTTTGCTATCTCAAAAGCTTCAGAACCCACCATTTCAGCAACGCAACGATTTGCCCTGACATTTTAATTCTATTCATTCGGATTTTCCCTATCATTTCCCTTATTTATCAGACTGTTTTTTTTTTTCCTGAAATCGATTCGTTTTTCCTGATTTACAGGTTAATGGCTGCCCTGTATTTCCAACAAACCAACTACTTCTCCAGAACATTTTTGAAAATTCGTTCACCCCGGACTTCCTACGCATACTTACGAATGGAATACTCTCGGATTTTCTTTACTTGGTGACGTAATATCCGGTTATCCTTTTCGGCAGACCATAAAAATAAAGACTACTGATTGTACAGTACGTAACACATGCTTGAACCGACGAATCACGATCGATACGCTCTCCGGAGTAGATTGTAACGGGCGTGCAAACGGATAGTTACATTTGTCAGAATTGACAGCATATCTGCGATCATTTCTACGATCCAGTCGATGTTATTGTTGGAGTGCGATTACGGCCAGCGCCAATTTTTACTAGTTTCGCTAATCGTTAAACAACAGCTAAAGGAAATATGCCAAACGGTAAGTTTGGGCTGAGTATTTTGTCATTGTCACGTCGTAGAGAGTCGGTGATATTTTCCGTGCCGTAAAGTATGGGATAGATTTGTTTGCGTACCTGCGGTTTAGGGCAGTTTCGATCGGCAAGTTTTAACATGAATCCGAGAAAAGACGTTTCACTTAAATACCAGTATTACAAAAGACTCTAAGGGTCGACGTCCCATATCGCTACGGCTTAGGCCGGACGCGGTTGCTGGACAGACCGAGGACGCTGACCGCTTCGGCTCGGGCGAGTAATCAGGCGACCAATCAGGCTCCGCGAGGCGATTCGGAAAAAGAGTTGAACTTTTTTTATCTTTAAATAGCTATCTCATCTTGCAAAGTCACTGTTGGGGCATCGGCTAGTAGACCCAAAATCGGCACTCCAACATCCCATGAGAATGGCTCCCAATGAGAAAGGGTTAGTCGAATCGACATCGAAGCCAGGTCGATGACGAAAAGAAGTCGAAATTTTAGAATTTTCGACTAACTCTTTACTTGCTTAAAACTGCGTTCGAGTGTTTCCCCGAGAGAACTGCCATTTTTTTTACAATACAAGGCAAGTGGCAAAAGGTCTAATACTATTTCGACGTCGAAACAACGTCGAAACGACGTCATACCGACAAGTTCGTCGGAATCCGATCGAACCTTATAGAAGAATTTCGTCGATTTCGACCAAGATTTCGATTTTTTTCGACATCCGCTTTGACGTCGAACTGACGTCGATTTGACCAACCATTTATCACTGGGCATCCATCTCAGCTCACGTTAGTTTTGTCATTCCCTATTTACAGACCTGAATTTTCAGGTCTTCCTACGAACCTTTGAGCACGCGGGACGTGGTCCAAAGAAGTTTTTCGTAGTCGTACGAACGCATGATCCGCACGAGTTCCAGGGGGCCTTTGCTAGCGAGAACGATGAGTTTCGACTCCTGGTTGCCGTAGGACAAAATCTGCAAGCAGTCGGTCACGATGGCGAGGAACTTCACGTTATTGCGTTGCAGAAGCGCGACCATCTTCTGGAGGCCCCCTGCGAGCCGGACGGCCATTTTGGAACCCTCTTGGTGGAGGAGCAGGTTGTGCAGAGTCGTAATGCCGTAGAAAAGCACGGACTCCACAGGAGAGCTGTACAACATTTTTAAACATGGTTCAGGAGGTTTCCCTTTTTTCTGGCGCCACACAGAGGCTGAATAACCAAGGGGTGACAACTCATGATATCTGGTGTACGAAAGGCATTGATATCCGGCTGATATCCGACTGTTGGATTCGATCGAAACCTGGCTGTTCACAGCGATTTTTCAAGTTAATTACTCTTTGAGCACAGCCCTGTGATATCTAATCTCCAGATGTAACCAGGAGATATTTTTGAAGTTTTTCTGCTAAAATCTGTCTGATACTCAATTGAAATCTGTTCAATTTTCTCTTGATATCCGTTAAATAGATCTCTGATATCCTTCTGGTATCCTTGATATCCTGTTATCCGATGTACACTGTACAGAATTCCAGCAAGAGTATACCTCTGGTGAAAAACTTTTCTTTTCGTTGATAAGTACAACAGCAAACTGGTTTGCCATATTCAATGGCCTTATAGACATTAGTGGCTACATTAGTGGACAATACCGCACCGACCACATCAACCATAGTCGTACTACCGATATATCGAGTCGATAAATCGGTACCACTCCCGATAGTTTGCAAAGGAGAATCAAGCCTAAAGTGTCCGAGAATACGAAGTTTTCGATATGTGGGTATCTGAACTGGTAGTATCCATTGGGTAATATCGGTTCGAGTACGATAAGATTAAGATTACCTTAGGAGCTTAACCAAAGCTGGGATTCCGCCGCTTTTGAAGATCGCTAAGAGGCCCTGACGATGGTGAGACAAATTGTGGAGGGTTCCCACAGCTGCTTTCGTGCTTTCGAGGTCGCTGCTGTTAGTTATGGCTCGAACCAAAGCCGCAACCATCTGGAAATATCACAATTCAAATATACAGTATCAGAAAAAAATCAATGAAAATGATATTTTTGAAAAATCTATTTAAATTGATTTCCTGGACTCTTTCATATTCAATTAAAAAAAATGAATTTAACTGTTTTGATATTTCATGCTAACAAGGGGACTACTACAACTGTCCACCACAGATTTTCTTGAAATTTTCAGGACTGCAAGATACCAAAGCCCCAAACTTGCTGCCGAAATCCATTTTTACTGCCTTAAATATAGCGTCAAAGGAACAAAAAATATTTTTTCGAAGTAATTCAAAACAAATATTCATTCCTTGTAGAACAACTAAAAGTGGCGCCTAAGACAGAATTTTGAGGAAATTAGAATATTTCCAGCCGTTTCAAGATATTAGCAATTTTCCGTATTTTTACATTTTTTGTTCAATGTTTAACGCTGTTTTTAAGGTAGAATACATGCATTCTGGCAGCAAGTTTTGGGTTTGGGTATCTTTTCTTAAAGTTCTGAAAGTTTCAAGAAAATCGGAGGCGGCAAGTTAAGGTACTCCCCTTGTAAACCGAACACCATTTATCGATACAGACCCAGAAAAGTTAAGTTCTAGAAAAGGAAAATTCTATTAACTTTACCTGGATATTTCCCATGATGGCGTGACGCGAAGCCTCTTTTCTAGACAGTTGGTGAACCACAAGAGCTGCCTTAGACACAACCACCTGATCTTCATCGTTCATCAGTTTCACCAATTCAGGAACAGCGCAAGTGGCCAAATCAGCATCATCCTGTAAAAAATAAAATTGTTGAGTCCAATCATTTTTTTTTTGATTATACAACACTGCTTAGATGATGACTTACCTGGTAGTTAATCAAGTTAACAACAGCATGTTTCAGCATTTGACTGGGTTCAGTAAGGCGCTGAACAGCTGTAGCTTGATTTGGGTTGAACTGGGTTTGAGGTATTTCCATTCCTTCATCCAAAGTTTCCGGGAACATCGCCACTCGTACGCGCTGAGATCTTGTCAGGCACAGCTGCTGATTCATTTCTAGAGAAAAAAAAGGACAAAATTTTGTTTGGTTTAACCACTGGAACAATAAAAAATTCACTTCTCATACTTACCATCCATCTGGTCTTGAGTGCAGCCACGAGCAAACCCTTGGTCCAAGTCAAAGATGAGTTGATCTCCATCAAGATCATCATCCTTTCCAGTCATAGATGGGGCTTGAGTAGATGCTCCAGAGTGTATACCTGAGTCCCCCATGTAATTACTCTGTTGCCACATCATAGTTTGTTCTTTCATATTGCCCACAGGCAAATCACCAGGCCCCTGGTAATTTCCTCGAGATACTGGAAATAAAATAATAGGCATGAGGACAAACAGAACTTTCCAGGGCGGTCAAATCCTACACTTACTAAACTCCAAACATAGACATTAAGGATTTGGATAAGGGATTAATACGTACATGGTCTTTGGGGTTGTTGCATTTGGTAGCTCATGATGGCACCAAAGCTTGAGCTAGCCTGCAAGAGAGAAAACAGCTGATTAAATGAAGAAGCCAAATGCAGTTACAAAACAGAAGACGATTTTAACTGTGAGAAAGAAATCATGATCCCTAGACTTAAATGATACAAACAAGCAACATTGCAGGGCTACTTAATAAAGGAGAGCATAAGTAGGTAAATGGAAAAACAGAATGAAAGCTAGTGGATAATCATGTTTAAATATTCGGGTTTTTCAAAAAAGTATTAACTATTGTTAAAATCAGATTCCGAAGATGTATTGATTTACAGTATGAACTGAAAGAGTTCACAGTTGGCTAACAAACTTAGAGACTGTGACAAAAAGTAAGAGTCGTAGGGGCGAGTTAACTTTAACAACTGCGGAAGACTGATCACTAGGTGCGAGTTAACTTAAACAACTACAGAGGAACGATCAATAAGCTTATTAAACGAGGTGACGAGGACAGGAGTCCGATAAGATGACAATAGACGGGAGAATACGGGGAACGCTTGACAGCCTAACCTCGAACACCGATCAGTTTCGCCTATAGGGTTTTGAGCATACAAAAGGGGTGAAGTTTTACCTGTGATAAACGTAGGCGCACCTAAGCAGTGCGGTGAGGGATTTCTGGTATCTAAAGTCTTCAATTTCTCGCTCTTTACAACATAAACGAGGTAATTGACAGATGTCAAGCGCAGCACAAAAGGGTGTGTTGACGGAAGGGGAGGGGCGAAGGGAGGGGAGGAAGTTCCGTGTTTACAATCGTATTCAGAGGGCCTTGACCGATTATAATTATCATTTTATTATGAACTTTTTGAACAGAAATAAAGCAAAACGACTCTTTGAGAGTTGACTGGGCGTCAACGGCGGAATGATGGGTTAACTCACGGAGAAATACCATGGTTAACTTCAACCCTCATCAGAGGCGCCCCTGTGAATTAACGCTTAGGCAACACTCGTCACTTGCATGTATAGAGGTTGCCTATACGTTCACTCACAGGGGCTCCGTGTGTCCACCAAGAACTAGGATCCGGCGTGATGCTTGTTACAACGCTGGTGGAGGATGATTTTCCGACGAAAAAGCAAAGTGTGCAGTGATAGGAAAAAATGAATCGTAATACGTATCGGTGATCAAAATTGCCCGTTTTGTAAATCATATGAGCCCTCTCATGATAATACACTAATTTCTTTTGGATCATTATTGGCTATCGGTACCACAGGCGAATTTCACTTTCTAAGTAGTATAGTTTTTAGAAAGAGAATAAAAAGTCCTTTAAGAAGAAGAAATCTCGAGAATACTAGAATTTCTTGGCGAGGAGGAAATCTATCAGAAATTGATGCACTGCTTGGGTAGTATTACTAACAAGTAAGACGTACTTGGGGGGGAAGGATAATCAATTCGGCACAAACTTTTAGTATTTTCATCTTATTTTTTAAGCATATTTTAAACCTTCTAAAATTCCGGACCAATGCTCGTTGAGTCTAGTAGCACAGGTATTCCTTTCCTTAAATAGGTGATTTCCTTAAGAGGAAAAAAAAGGTTCAATAAAAACAAGAGCATTGTCTCAGACATTTATTGTTTAGGCCAGACAGGCCAGCAGTACACATTTCAGGTTCCGAGGTTTCAACTATAGCATCACTGGTACACATGCAAACGGAATAAACATGAGGGGTTCACATGGCAGTATTAAGGACATTATACATATAAAGTGATCAAGAATCAACAAAAGGACAGAATTCAAAAAAATCATTGGTACAGCCACGCAATAATCAAAATCACAACATTCTACGAAAATTCATAAATTAAAATGTAAAATAAAGACTTCTATTCAAGATCTCCACAAGTTTAATTGGTAACGATAAGTTGCGATATTTTACGCTGGGCTGAGTGCCGCAACACCAGGAAGAACTTTACCTGCGGGAGGAAAAAGACTGGATTAGAAAAGACACTAGGCCTATCTAAAGCTATCCACAGGATAAGACCGTCCTTGAAACTGCAATGACGATTCCAATTTTCTTAAAACGTGAGCTTCTCTAGTTTGCGACTTCAAATCAACCTCCAAGCCAAGCCTAATGCACTTTCTTCACCGTGGCAGTTACTAACGCCGAGGAGTGAGCTAAGGCTCGGCAACGAAAGGTTTCCCAGATCCCCCCAAACAGAAACTCAGCCTTTGATTTCGATGGGGCAATATTATCTGAATTCGTTCCAACAAAACGCAGGGTTTTGAGGAACTGAAAATTTCAAAGATGGCATTTTTCATCCTCAAACATTCCACTCTCATTCAATCCTCCATTAAATTAAGAGGATTAAGGGCACACAGCTGCGTAGATGGAGTTAGGTTAAGAGTTTGGTTACCATAGATTTAATAACGAAAGGTTGGGTTAAAGCAGGTTGGGATAACAAGTGATGGATAAAATGTGGGTTAGTCTAACGTATTTAGGTTAGTGTATGTATGTTTAACGTAGGTTATGTTAAGGTGGGTCAGGATAACGCATGTTAAGCGTCTTGTGCCTCTCGTTCCGCTCAGCTGGTGCTAAACCTAATTCAGCTTACTTGTCAGCGGTAATTACTGACGCAGGAAAGATGGCGGCCTCAATTCAACGACCGTTAGGTTACGTTGATTCAGATTCATTATTGGGTTAAATGCCTTGGGCCTCGCTAAGCAATCATTCCGCTAAACTTTGTTCCACGAAAGGTGGAACAACCTTTCAAAATAACAGTGAAGAATCAACTGCGGTTACCTTCCAGAAGTTCTAAGCTGGCACCGCCTCCAGTGCTCACGTGGCTCACTTTGTCCTCAGTTTTCCAGAGAGCAGCACAGGTAGCTGTGTCTCCACCTCCGATGATGGTGACAGCTCCTTTGGTGGTCGCCTCCACAACGGCGTCCATCACAGCCTTGGTGCCCTTAGAGAAGTTGGGGAATTCGAACACTCCCATGGGGCTAGAAAAGCGAATATTTAAAAATAAAGCCAGATTCATACGCAGTTTTCCAACGCAGAAGACTTTTTCAGTGTTGCCATATTTCTAAACATTAACCGCGATTAACTTGAGAACCATTAGAGATAACAAATCATATAGGGTAAGTTCTGGATCGCTCTCGAGCTGAGCAATTCAAAAATGGGATTGATCACTGGGTTATCTTTACCGGTCAAAATGTTAACAGAGTTTGAAAATGACAGAGTCGTGACATATGGCAACATTGTCAAGAGCGCTTGCTTATTGCTTACCCGTTCCAGACGATAACTTTAGCGCGTGCAACGGGTTCCTTAAGGAGCTCAATAGTCTTTGGTCCAGCGTCCAAACCCATCCAGCCATCGGGGATTCCTGAAGCCATGTCAGCAGCTCCAACTGCTGCGTCTTCAGCAAATTTATCAGCAGTTACGAAGTCGACAGGAAGATGAAGTTTCACGCCGTTCTTCTCCGCCTTGTCGACCAGCTTCTGAACGATTTTCGCACCTTCAGCGTCGTAGAGGGAGTTGCCGATCTGGAAGAAGGAAGCTTATTGAAGCTCTACACAACTCCTTCATTTCGTTCAACCATGGACTATGTTTGAAACCACTATTGATACGTGCTTAAGATTTACAACAAAAATAGTTCGGGTCTAAAAAATGCGATTTCAACCAAAGCTGTAAAAAATTAGGAAAAAAGCGCCACTGCCGAAAACTTGATTTTTATTGAGAGGGAGAATTTTATAAAAACAAATTTTCAGGGCATTCAAAAGTACCTAGGCTCAGAGACGCAAACGAAAATTCAACGTCATTTTACAAAATTTAAAACCAAAGAATCTTTGAATTCTCTCAATACGAGCTTCCTTGAAACACCCATCGAGAAAGCTATTTCATAAACGATAAAAGCGTGAAAACGAATCAATTTCAAGTTATTAACTGTCACACAGCGAATTTACCTTCAGTCCTTTGAGTTCCTTCAGAAAAGTGTAGGCCATACCGCCGCCGATAATCATCTCGGACACTTTATCAAGGAGATTCTCGATCAACTGAATTTTGTCAGCGACCTTTGCACCTCCCAAAATGGCAAGGAATGGCCTGGAGCATCACAAAACAAACAAGTACATTAAAAAAGAAAAAAAGAAAAACAAATATTCACGCTGAGCTCATCTAAAAATTTCTACCAAATCGGAGCAGAGAATTACTCAACTATCACGAAGCTAATTTAAGTACGTTATCACATAACGCAGCTTAAACTGATATAAGTTTAAAAAAATAAATAAAAGAATGATTTTCAAGATAATATACTTTGAAACCTTTTGGGGCTTTTTACCACAGACCTTGACACCCGACATGGGCGCCATACCGGGAGAGCCCTGAGGTTCAACAGCAGCTACAACTAAGGACCCGCTAGGGGTCCCGAGTTAGTTGCGAGGATCCATCTCCAAGAACGGACGCAACTGTCCACTTCGCGGTGATCTCACATCTTAATCTTTGGGTTTGGACATAAGAATGTGCAATGCGCTTTTACTCACTTTTGAGGGTTGTCTAATGCCTTGGCAAAGTAGGTTAGTTCTTTCTTCAAAAGGAATCCTGCAGCTCGTTGCTCAAAACCGTCGCCCATCATGGAGCTGTGCGCTCGGTGAGCTGTACCGAAGGCGTCGTTGACATAGACATCACCAAGTTTGCGAAGAGACTCTCGGAATGCTTTAACTGCCTCTGGGCTGGCTTTGATCTTGTTGCCAGAAGCATCAACTCCTTTCCCTTCCTCTTCCACATGGAATCTCAAGTTTTCTAATAAAATAACAGATCCCTTGGCAGGAGCGCTGCACGCTTTCTCCACATCTGGTCCAACACAGTCATCTAAGAATGTAATCTCCCTGAAAGGACAAGCATGTTACTCAGCAATCAGCTAAACTGTTAAGGCGGTAGCTTCATGAATACTTACCTATTGAGGAGAGTCTTAAGCTCCTCAGCAACAGGTTTAAGGGTGTATTTCATGATGCGGCTACCATCTGGACGGCCCAAATGGGACATTAGGACAACAGACTGGGCATCTTTGTTGAGAGCATATTTCACTGTTTCTAAAGCAGCAACAATACGCTGGTTGTTTGTAATTTTGCCATCCTTCAAAGGAACGTTGAAGTCAACACTAAAAAGAACAAACAAGATAGAAACTTAGGTGCAATACAATGGTTTTTATAATACCGCATGAAAATATTAAAACTTCAGCAACTTTGGAATGATGCAATCAATGCTTGATGCAAAAAAATATAATGTGACAAGCTCCATGATAATTTTTTCTCTCATTTTCTTCTTTTGTCATTAATTTATTTTTGTTGTTTTTTGACTGTCACTGTAAGTGAAAGCATGTTTTCTCCTTGTGGATAGTACAAGATTAGTACTTCTAAAATGTTGGTATAGGAAAATGTCCCAAAGTCAGAAATTTGTCCCGAGAAGTTCAATTCAGGCGCGATTTGGTTGTTTTCAGAATTAGGTACGTGACGGGTAGCGGTATAGACCGCACATGCCGATAACCTCAACATCTGAACAAACCAATGTATTAACTAGAGTTGCGACAAGAACATTTCGGGATCACAAGAAGCACATGGTTAATTTATTTTGGAACGTTCTTGTGACGAACCATAGGAGTGGACGAAAAGGTCAAATATTTAGGGGTGGCATTGACAGCGAAAAGTCAAAGCGATTATAACTAAAATTTAAAACTCAAAAAGTAAAAGACGATTAAAAACAAGTTAAATTGCACTTACCGCATCAAAACTCGCTTTCCAGCGAGGTTTAAAGCGTCAATGCTGAGCTTATTTAGGGCCATCTTAAATCCAAAATTTTGTTTGATGAACAGGAAAGTCAAAGACTGGTTAGAGGACTCAAGCAGAAGAGCAGACACCCAGTGACCTACATCAAGGACAAGGTCAAATTTTTGGGCACAGAGAACATGCGACGCAGTAAAATCAGAGTAAAATTCCCTTTTGGTCATCATCTCGGTAGAACAACAGAGCAAATTCACTCGCGCATTGTTTGTTGTTCGCTGGACACCCGCAGCAGATTTTTCATTCCAGGATCAAAGGTTAGATTGTCAAAAGAAAACAGGAAAATTTGTGTTTGTCAGCTAATGTTTGGGATTTCCAACAAAAATTTCAACTTGCTTGATTATTACCTTTAGTTTTTACGGTTGAATCATTTTTTTTTACATTACTTTCCTCTCAAAATATATGGCTGTGTCACCTTCGTCTGTCCCTTGGAGTGTTTTCTACCGCTCATAAAAGAGATCAAGTCGTTAATTTAGAGGGACAGTGCCAAGAGTCGTGTCGGCAATACATATTTCGTCTTATTTCATCGTTCAATCCGCCCAGTTTCATTTCAAGTTTTATGTCTTTGAAATTCCTTCACCTAACCTAAGGTCAAGGAAGGACTCAGTCCTGATTTTCTTCAACTGAACTTTCATTTATTTCCCCCAGAAGCAACTGGTACCATGGCGGAAGCAGAAGGAAAGAAGGACACCCCCTCACAATCGGAAGAAGACATTGAAGCTCTGTTGGAATGTAGGTCAAGATGTCTGTTTTTTCTCTACTCTCTCCATTTTAAATTGTTACCCGTACTTGTTTTACTTTTAATACTTATTTAAGAATTAACATTTAGTTTTAATTTTCTCTAGACTTTGAAGCTGATGTCATCTTGTAATTTGTTAATTATTGCCCGTTATTTTCCAGCTTGTGAAAAATTATTAGTGACGGATGACAAGACGAGTAAAGAAGGTGAAACCAAGGAAGCAAGTAGTGATGCAGCCCTCTCTGAAGAAGAAAAAGTTCAAAAAGAAATCAAAAAGAGCTTAGAAGCTTTTGGAAAATTAGGAGCAGAATTAGGAGGAGACTTTGGCTTAGATTTTCAGAGAGAGTTTGCTAAAGTGTTAGCAGATGGTGGTAAGTATCTGATATTTATATATTCCATGGCTAGAATTGAGCCATTTTCTTATTACAGTATTTTGCATTTCAGGTGATCCAAACTCAGGTGACCCTAAAGCTGCAATGGAAGGACTTCCAGATCTCATGAATGCACTTCAGATGGTTGCCAGTGAATTTGAAAATTCAGGTGAAGGGTCATCAAACTTCTTGAATGCTGTCTCAGCAAATTTCCTCAATGCCTGCTCAGATTTACAAGCCAATTTGCCCAAACCTTCAGGATCTCAGGTATGACTTGGGTGATTGCAGTATAATGAAAACTACTTGATCGTTGAAATGGGAGGGTGGTATGAGATTTTACTGGAGCCAGTAACAATGGGGGATCCACGCGCCAGTCACGTTATCATTTTTTATTTATTTAATTTTTTTAACTTAGAGAGAAGATTATTGAGGTATTTTAAAAAAATCAGTAAATAGGCTAGAAAATTAAATAATACGTACTTAGAAGCTTGTTCACGTGTATTCCGTTAAAGGGGATAACGATGCCATTAACGCACTGGTCTATCCTGTGAATGGCTAACTTGTACACGTCATGTTTTTACGTTACGTTAATCATGAACCCGGCATTATTTCAACGGTTAAAGCTAAAACAAGGTACATGACTGCATAAGCATGGTAGAGCATACTGCAATGTGTGTAACATC
>Ga0058701_10001240_pt1 | contig 17960 bp, 13 predicted proteins | sample AgamicOrMae_FD_97039 | JGI IMG/M metagenome (GOLD analysis project Ga0058701, IMG submission 97039) | Agave microbial communities from Guanajuato, Mexico - Or.Ma.e | ecosystem: Host-associated > Plants > Phyllosphere > Phylloplane/Leaf | place: Guanajuato, Mexico | collected 2012-06-04
CCTGTCATGGCGGCTCTCATGGCAGGGGCCACCATTCGCGCCTCTCTACTTTTCAGGACTCTAGCCTCTACGAATCTGATCCGGGCCGTTACCCTGGGCTCATCTATTTGCGCTGTGTTTTACGTAGAGTTGTGCGTATTTGTGCATTGCGTTGTGCACGTCTCTTTGGGCGTCTTTCGTCCCTTTTGACGGGCGTCTTTTGTCCCTTTTGACGGCCGTAAGTGCGGCGCTACGCCATGCGAAAGCTCCCTGCGTCCTACACCTCTGTGTTAGTCCTCTCCGTAGACGAAGTAATTCGTCCACGGCTCTTTTTCTTCCATTGTTGTACCAGGTGCCTTCTACTGGTTGTTAAAGAGTGAGTTAGAATGAGTACGCAGGCTTATCGCTATCTTTCTTCTCACAAACTCAGCAGTGAATATTTGCTTTTTTCTTCGATTTTTAGTCAGAGGGGGTCCAGGTAGCGGTCACTCGTGATGGCGGGAACGATGGTTTCGATACTTTGTTCATTGGGGGCGCTCCAAACGATACAGGGCTTAAAATACGCAGTTTGTCCTCCGAACTATATTTTTTGTCGCCCAGTACCTTGTTAAGGAAAAATTTAATGTTACTTCGCCTTAGCTGAGACGATCAAACACGAGTTCTTTCGCGATGCTGCAGGTAGAGTAACATAATTCTTCCATAACACGTCAGTAAATGCTTTCACTATGCCGATTTCATCGAACGAATGACATCAAAGTAAATCAGCCCGGGATCATGCTAAAATGTTTTCAAGGCCTGTTCTTTTGGAGCGGTCTTCTGCTCGCGTCTTTCGGCGCCGTGATTATTTTTTCATCGACCGGGGTTTACTCTTTAAAGCAGGTTGTATTTTTTGTAGTATGAACTGGTCGCTGGTCATTTTAAGATTGTTAAAGTATTTTATTTTTTATCGTTGTTATTTTTCCCCTAAAACACTTTTAAGTGTTATTGTTGATATTTGTTTTTATTTTAGCACACGAATGTGTCGTCTTTTTAAAACTGTCCTATTAAGCTACTTAAATCTTTACCTGATATCTTTAGTTGTGTATTATGATGTTTTGGTTGTCATTCTCCTTTCACCCTCGCGCTTTTCGTTTGTCAAAACTTACAGTATTATGTGCCTTGTTTTCTTTTAGTATGTTTGGCTCTGTAACCAGCTGAGTCTCCAATGTGCCAATACGCAGAAGCACCACATTACGGTACGCTGATCCGATTGAGGATCCAACTGAAGACACCATGAATTAAATTTAAGGCTATCTATTTTTCTGAATTCACATGTGAGCGTGCTCTATTGTAAAATGGTACCTAATGGTACCAGTACCTTACAAATACTCATTTACTGTAATCTTAGTCAGTTTTCTTTTTCCAAGTGACGTATATTAGTCATCGTGTTAGGGTCTTCGGCGCATGTGATTTGAAGGCACTCAAGCACTCTTTCTCAAGTTATATCTGTGAGTGTCATTGGATTCGGAAATATCTAGCGCTCGCAGGTGTTGTAACGATCGATTTCTCGAGGTACCTACCACTTCATGACCGGTAAACGTTTTTTTGAATCTCGTTCTATTGTTTCGTCCCAAGTAAAGAGGGCAGTGTTTCCCACTTGGTCCGCGCAGCTGCTGTAGTTAGACGAAAGTCAGTGATGCCAACAGCGAGTGATATCTGACCAATTGAAAAGTTTTTAACCGCGATTGTGTTGGCAGCACTGCCAAGAAGGCAAACAACATTCCCCATCACACAACTTGGCTTCGTGTTTTATTTATTTAATAGTAATTTATTGTAGAATCTTCTTAGATACCGGTCACTTGGTATCGTGGTTGAGTTTTTTGTTAGAATAAATATAAGCAATATTTCACTACCTTTTGTATACATGTAATAATGATTTTTTGAATATTTAATCGTATAATGTACATATTATTCTCCTATTGGTATATCCTTGTACAACTATAAACGGCCTATGAAACATGTGTATATAGTTAAATTAATATATTGTGTTTCTTGTTCTGCTGTCAGAGTTTCTGATGAAAAGATTTTATGGCGTTTCATTCTAATGTACAGTAGCTCAGAACCGGGCCCAAGTACCAGTGCTGCTGCTGCTGCAAATGTAGCATTGCATATCTCTTATAGTGCTTGCGTGTTCTTTCTTGAATGTAGGGAAGATAAGGCAAAGGTCCACGGAGAATCTCGTGGCAGTGATTTTACCACCATTCCATTCTTTGTAGTTGCGGTACCGTAACACATAACCTCTCTTAACGGTCGTGCGCTTTTTTTCCCCCTTCGAAAACTCGCTATTGGTTCCGCGTACTTCTCGTTGCACTCAGACTATAGTACAGTAAATGAAATAGCACTCATTCCAGGACCCGTTTCATCCTAACACTTGTACGTAAGGTGTATGCGTCTACGAGAGTATATTCCTAAAGACAGAGGCAGGCAGATTTTACTAGGTGCTACTAGGCCAATACTATTCATGTCACAGTTATCTTTTTAGTTACCGAGGGAGTATTTTTATTCTATGGTTCTCGTCCTAACCGATTAGAATTCACCGAGATCACCAAAGACCGAGCGCCCGCCAAAGGCAGGGTAGGCAGCCTCGACATGCAGGAGTACTGCGTATTGCCTATGTCTGCATTCACGAACGCGGGATGTCTCATCTTTCTTTCATATCTCATCTTGTTTTCATATCAGGACTCGTCGCGTGATGCTTTAGCTCCTTTTGTAATACACCGTAATGTAATCTCTCTTTGTGGCAATTATTGTGATTACACTTCCATCGGGTACCCTTATAGTCTTTTCTTGATTCAGACATCGTCTAGAATTATCAAAGTACGCGCAGATTTTGGGTCCCTAACGCGAAAACTATATCAGAAAACTCATCATTCTCAATAGCTAAGTGACAATCTAGCTATGATTGTGCTCCAAGTACTCTGAGAGGGCACTACAGAGTCCTGCCAGATTCAGAAATTGCATGTAACGTCTTATTTTCCACTTGGGACGGTATGCAATGCAACGGGTTGGCCTTATGAACAATGTGCATGAAATTTCTTTCCTCGTTGAACCGATACCACCCAAATGCTTTCGTTTCCATGATGTCACTCCTTATTCAAACTCAATATCTAGTCGCTGAAACTGTTCATTTCTTCTCGCGTGTGTGTGTGGTTCAAATATTTATCCTTAGTCCTTTTTCTTTGTTCGAGTGGTTACGGCCGACGAAGGTTGTTCAGTATTCGAAAAACAAAACGCTTTTTGCTGACTTTCTTTGCGTGATGACTATGTTCGGAATCCTTTACCCGCCATGTTTTTTCTGGTCGCATTGATGAGTTCAACCGTAAAACTGAAACCCACTCTTTAAAATTGTATGTGAGAGACAAATAACCCGTATTTGTTACATGGAGGTTGTTTAAGATGCGGCCGTGTTTTCTCGTTCCCATGAATTTTTATGACTCCTGCGAGAAACAAAACCACTTTCGCTCTGTTAACTAATCGTGTTTTGTGTCACGTATCGGTATTTTTGTATCTTCGCCTTTTAACGTAAATTCCCTAACAAATGCTCGTTTTCGTCAAGGTTAGTGAGTGAAAATTCATCTTATCAGTATCTTTTCAAATTCCAGACTGTCTAAATGTCGTAGGTTTTCGAACACCAATGATTGGTGGGTTGCGTCTGTCTAGCAACGGATAGGAAAGTCCTGATATGACAATCAGAATCAGCGAATGGGATTGATATGTGACTTACTCCAGTGTTGGTAAAATTTGGTGGGATTGTTATGAACCGATCACCGTCGACGGTGATCAGGTATTGGTTCAAATAAGTTATTGACCTGTGTTGTGGAGCCTTTAGGGAGAGGCGGGAAAAATTAAACCTAATATTCCACTCTTTCCCTCAGCCATCACATATCTTTAACCAGGTCATTCTATTGTTCCCCTCTTACTGCTGTCTTTATTTCAATTGTTATGAAGTTATGATCCTTGTAGATCTTTGTGAATAAACTTAATAATATTATGCTCGAGGCTTTATTTCCTCCTTCAAACTTCGGGTGCCATGACATAAATATGGCAAGGTGATTTTCTGGGGAGCATCCATAAACTGTCTCAAGAGGATTTCATAACAGCGGTACCGGTACTAAGAACAGTTTTACTGTTCTTGTTTCAAACCTGGTATGGATGTTACAAGAGCCTAAAAAAACGAACGAAAGACGACTTATTTCTCTGTGGCCCGTGCAAAGTCGATGCTGAGCCTCGCGGTGCCATATGGCACTCCAATATTGTAATAAGATGCCCAGATCAGAGAAAAATACTTTTTGAGTTTACTGTAGTGACAATATACTTTGGAAGCTGAAGGAAAAAAAAATTAAAATCAGAATGCATGTTATACTCTCTATTCATATCACAAAAAGTTATAAATACATTAATTAAAAATATTTAGATTACAAAATAGAGTGAATCCCAATGGTAGACAATGAAACACTCTCACAACAAGTAATAAAGCTGACATGGTTAAGTTTGGGGCATTGGAATGAAATGTTGATAATAGTTTTGAGTCAAATTGATCATGAGTTCTTGAGTGCACTCAGGTAATTCCCCTACTTTAACACCCGGAGAACCAGCATATCGAGCAAATGGCGGCACTACTGTGTCTGGGGGTAATACTGTGTTGTCTTCAATATAACAGCATTCTCTGAGAGCACATCTTCGACCCTGTAAACAGCATACAGAATGACTATTTGCTATGCATGCAATTATTAGTGAGTCTCTTGACTTCTAACAGAATGTACTTACAATAACAACATTTTTACCAATATAAACATATGAGCCAACTGTTGCTGCATTGACAACTGAGTTCTCGCCAACAAAGACATGATCACCCACATGGAGAGGAAAGAAGGCAACTCTGTAATAAACAAAGGTAATGAATACATAATTATCCTCGTCACTCCAGCATAGACAGACATACTATCAGGCTGTATAGTACAAAACCTGTGAGGCAGACAATTGATTCATACCCTTTGCTAAATTTCTTAAAGGGTGGTCGCAAAACAGCTCTCTCGCTGATGACGCAATACCGTCCGACTCGGACGTTGGATAAATCTCCTCTGATTATTGCATCTGACTGGACGATGACTTTCCCATGAAGAACGATATTCTGAGAACCGCACAATACGGTTTGTCTGCTGACTTTATTCCCTGAAGCCTGTGTGTGAGGGAAACGAGAGTTAGGTTAGGAATGAAATGTAAACACTTCCGTACAAACAAATAAATATGAAATCGAAAATGGCACTCAGATATGTGAAACACTAACCTGTTCAAGATCTTGAATAAATCTAGACGTTCAAATAAAAATATCATTGTAACACAACAGACTTGCACTTACCGTTTGCACATATTCAGCTTTGTTGAAGAATATATCCTGAGGCTCCATTATAGGCTATTCTTTTATGAAATTCCTAGGGTTATTTAATAAATATCCTATAAATAATGCTTCAATAAATAAATAAATTTGTTTTGGTTCAGTTGACCGATAACCTCAAACTTTGACATAAATACTTGGTTCGAATGAAATTACGAAAAGGCAGTTGTCCGCAACGGGTGATTCGGGTCCTGCGAGTAGAGGGGCTGGAACAGGCTTCGGCTTTTTCCGGATTTCTCGCGGCTTCTCTTGCCACTGCTGATTGGCAGAGATTATATCAGATTATATGCTGATTGGCTTCGTCCTTTGCCCAACTCGGTGGATCGCCCGAGCCGAATAGAGACTGAGCTGAAATTATTTCTGCTTGTTTTTGTCAACAAATAATGGATATGGCAACAAAGCTCGCGAAATTTGTGTGGAAATGCATTTGCAATCGTTCGTAGCCGCGGCAGTTCACTTCAATAAGTTAAGAAAATGATGAATCGTCTGTCTACGGTATTACAAAATGCTGCAGACGCGGTAAGTGGTTTATAAGACGTGATCAACGTTCTAACCCTATCAGGGATCCTATTCGTTGAATTTTAATTCCGTCGCTTTAGAAAACGTCTTCGAGCATTTGTTTTCGTGCATTAAGCCTCTCATTTACATTCTTTGTTTGTCACTTGAAGCTGGCTTTGAGTGAAGATAAGGTTATGTTTCTTGTCACTTTTTCATTCGCTCAGTCAAGATGAATACATTCGTTCTTTTGCGCTGTTCTCACCTTTAATCGCGATTATGCCAATTAATTTCTGCATCTTGTAAAAAGGTTTCTGTATTTGTTTTGGTATGAAAGTTTTTATCTGGTGCAAAAACTTACTTGATTTCATGTTATTACTTCTAATAAATCTTTAAAAACCATTGTATTGAACAATTTTTCTCACTTCATCTAGCTTGGTCCACCACCACCACCGTTGGAAGACCTCAGATACCATTGGAAACATGTAACATGTTATTATGCACAACGGTCAGCTTTAGACAAAACACCAATAGAAGAGACAAACATATCAGGACATCTAGAACAATTGTTACAAGTAAGTTTTGTTTTGTTAATTATATGAGCTATATTCATCAATGTAACTCTCATTTTACATCTGTTGCAGATTGTTATTTCAGAAGAAAACAATATTCAAGCTACTACTGTTGGAGGCATTGGGCCTTGTGTGGCTGCAGGTCCATGTTTAGAGTATTTACTCCAGCAGCGACTTTTAGAAGTATTAGCTTCTTTGGCCGATGCTGACCATCCCCCTGGAATGCGGAGATACATGTTTAGCTTCCTGTGCCGCTTTATTGAACATCTAACCCCATATCTTCTTACTAATGCACGGATTCACATTCCACTTATTGTAAGTCATTTTTCATTCTTACATTTTAGATGTGTAGATCAAACAATTTAATTTGAACTGTCAATTTCCAGAGGTTAGTCAATCTATGCTATGAGTCAAGAGCATCACCAACGGAAACTGAAGAAATCGACTTTCTCGTTACACTCTGCAAACTTGTCGCCGAATATCCGCATCTTTCTCTCATCTTTAACAAGGAGATAGTCGTAAGTAATTGCCCAAGGACTAAGGCATAAAATCCTTCCTGAGACTTTCGCTTGATAATGTCATCCGAAGCTCGCTAAAAATTGGCGTTACTTGTTGTTGTTTTTTATTCTTATTGAGCCAACCCTAAAGGAGCACAGGCTCCATGGCAGGGGGCCAAAAAGTATACAGAACATAAACATAAGCATGTTCCACAGAAGAAAGGAAAGTGGAAAACGGAAATTAAACAATTTGAAGTAATGCCCGAGCAAAAGCGCAATCAATAAAAAATAAAAACAGTATATTGATAAAGTAATACTGCGTCGCCCAAGGAAAGCCAAACGAATGTAGTTCCAACTCATAAAGAGACTTATTTTCGCGTTATATTATCATTTTTATCCGTTTACCATTGAAGATATCGATCGTCAAAAACTCTGAACAGCTATTAGTTAAGACCTAAACTATATTCTCAAACCCGCTTATTGTATTGTGGGCTCATTTCAGCATGCTTTACTCGATACACGAGTTACTCTCTGTATTTATCGAACAAATAATATCCTTCAAACCACCCACTTAGCGGTAGCTATCAATTCACAGCTCTATCATTGTTTTGTTTTTGTTTTTTTAGTGTAAGTATAATGAATTACTGTTTGCGAGCGATGGGGTATTGCCGAGAAATCCCCACACAAAACAAGTCTTATATCTTTGTTTCAGGTCCCTCCCGAAACAACGCTGAGCATATGCAGCAGCGCAAGCGGTAGTAGTCGATATTTAGCGGACACTGCTCTCTCAACTGCTGCGCAGTCCAGAACGGAATCCTTGTGCGAGGAACCCAAAGAAACCGCTGACATAAAGATCCCAGAGTCAGAATCGAAACCGTCAGCAGAATCCGAATTGTCTGAAGACAGTGGCCCGACGAACCGTGAACCGGGAACCGGCGAACCGTGTACCGTGGAACCGGACACCGGGGAAACAGCAAGTAATATACAAAGTCAAGTGACGACCAGGACGGGAACTCCCGAATCCCTGCATCCAATCCCTGATCCCGAAAATATGGAAGCGAGGACTGAAGCCCAGCCCAATGGGGAGCAAGAACTCGACGACACTCACCTTCCGCTCCTGGATGCTGTCTTGAACTACATCAATAGTGCCGTAAGTTTTTTTTCTTTAATGCCGTCCCGTCTTTCCAGCGCCACGTGGAATCCTCTCTGGAAGGTTATCACACGATTTCTCATGGAAAGTGAAATCATTTACTAATGTTATTTGAAAATAGGAGCTGTCTAAAGATTAAGCGAACGCTTTTCTTCTTTTCCTGTTTTTTTTTTTTTTTGACGTGTCAGTCTAAATGTATTGATTCACATCTGTGTCAAATATGTTTCTGTGAAAGGTACATCGTGGCACGAGAGTACGTTTTGATATGACAGATCTGTCTGTAAAAGCAGTGTTCATGTAATTTTTTTTTAATTTTTCTTTTGTGTGTGTTTTACGTGCAGGATAGCTGGACGGTGCAGCAGGCTTGTGACGGTATTCTCCTGCTGCTGAGGGCAGCGGACGCCACCTTGGCTGCTGCTGTTGCGGCGAAATCCAGATTAGGGCTCGTCTTGGCTGATCGTCTAACAGCAGCGTATCAGCAAATACCGCTTTTCATCAATTCAGACCACCTTCAGGAGTTACCATCTCCTTGGACGTACGTATGCTTCCGCCGATGACCTTCAAATCAAGGGATTTTTTTCTGTACTTCGAGTCCCTAACAGAGTAGGCAACCGCCCATCACATATGTCATGCGGTTGCCTACTCTTAGTCCTCCAGGCGCTCTTAAATCACAAGGTACGGACATATTTTTTTCTTAACCAGACTTTTATCGCTTTCAGGCCGGAATCCGCGCAGGCGTGGCTCGCGGATCGGAACTTTCCTGGTAATCGAATCGTCGCATCTTTAGTAACGTGGTTAAATTTCTGTGATCAGGTAGGGTTATTTATAAAAAAAACAGCGGGAACACGTATTTCGGTTTGAAAATATATCTGGTTTCCTTTTCAGCTCTGTATGGAGTGCCCGGAGGATGTGGCCAGCTCGGTGGCTTGTGCGATTCGAGCGCTGTTCCTGGAACTGGAGTTGGAGGCAGAGCTGCGGTCGGAAGATATTAGCAGAAGACTTCTTGTAACTAATATAATTTGCGTTTGTCTCAGACAATTATCGTCGCCCGCATTAGTCACAGGTAAATACACAAATTGTCATCTCGTTTTATCGTGATCATTGAATTTCTAGGACATGGAATTTTCCCATCAAACTCAACCTGACCCAACTTAATTTCATCCACCGTCAATTAAGCACTTCAGAAGTGGCTCGCATTGGAGAACATCTTTCTTTATGGATGTTGCTACGAACACTGTATTGCAGGATATTTTCCCTGTAAATTTAGATAGTGCAGTTTCCAACTTTCGCCTTTTATACCGAAGTCTTCTTATTTTGTTGTTCTTTTTATCAGAAATAAACCTATGGATGGTCGGAGAAAGCCGCGAGCCTGACGTACCTGGAGTCGAAACCTGTACAGTGAAACAAATTTTATTGGATCAGTGTATGCATACCGATCCAGCTCTCAGCCTGGCAACCCTTCAATTGTTCGAGGTACGTCAGCGGAACCAGTCACAGCCTTGTACAAAAACGCGGTTTATTTTCAACCGCTCTCTGTCGACAGATACTTCTGGAAGGCGGAAATGAACACGTTCTGCACAGCCTTGTCTTAGTCTATTTGGAACCGAGGCGGTATTGTTTACCGGCCTCCCGGCGAGAGCCCGGCGAAATTGAATCGTGGAGTGACGAAGAGGATGCTCGGGAGCAAGAGAGGCAGGAGCAAGAACGCCATCTGGAAAAAGAGAAGGCAGAGGGAACCGTCAAAGCGCCCCCTATCAGCAGAACTTTCGCTCCGGCGAATATTCACAAAATAATGAGCAGGTTAGAGACTGGCGTCGCTAATATTTCGAGAGTTGATCGCTTCATTCCAACGTGTGACAGCTGTTCCTATCTGCGCAGAGAGCTTCTTTTCAGTTATTCAAAGATAGCAAGGACAACTCTGTTGTCCAGATGGCTACTGTCAACATTACATGATTTACATGCCTCTGCTGCGCAAGAAGATTTTTCTATCTACCACCCTTTTTAAAAAAGTGTTAAATAAAATGATTGGTCAAAAATGAAAATCCTACAAAAAAAAAAATCGGGCCAATAAATAGAAAAAAATTAGGGGGTACCCCTTGTCTTTTTTTTTCAAATTTTTGGTCGAATTTTTCTTGTAACTTGTGATCTTTCCTTCCAACCTCCCGGCAGAGAACTGCCCCCTCTTCCGGTCCGGAAGAGAAATGGAGATGAAACTTGATTGGCAGCCCTGTCCATCGGAAATCTCTTTTTTCTAGTTTTCTCCTTCTTCTGCCCACGAATCTGTGCTCAGCAAAAGATTACGAAGAAATCGGATACCAGCAGTATGTGGGTGAAGCACAGAGGCACTACGAAGCAGCGAGAGCGCACTGCGCTCCTTTCGGCTGGCCGACCGAAGCAACTTTCCCCGATTATTCTTCAGCAAGTTCTTCAGATTCGCGGCCTGAAGCTGAAGCAGCGCAGGTGGATCTAGAGGGCGGTGAAGACGATCGCGATCGGAGGGCGCATTTCGACCAAGGACCCTTCTTAAGAATGCTCATCTCTAGGATACGGGCTTTACCAGATCAGGTAACTCTACTTGCAATGTTCGTGTATATATTTACTCCTCATTCCATTTTTTCGTGTTTTATTAATTCATTTATTGTTAGCTGTGACGACATTTGGTGTTAAAATCTCAGCGTCAGTGCGTCACGCAAACCGAATCGTGTTCGGGGAAAAATTTAAACTTATATGAATCAGTAAATATTCTACGCTCAAGTTAGACGCTGTTATTCTGAAATCGATCGAGTTTTAGATTAAGGCAAAGTTGAGGTCGAAATTTGCTTGAATTGAATAATTTTGAGGTTTTCGTCGTTCGAAAAAGACGCGCATATTGTCGAGAACAGCCTTCTGGGATGATGTGGATCAAGTAAGGTTAGGTTCAGTAAAGCTTGGTTGAGGATATTTGATCAAACGGTGTACTTTCTTCAATGTATTTTTATGGGGAAAAATAATGACTTGAAAAACTGACAATACGTACAATTTTGTATGTTTCGATTTTCATTTTTAAAATGTACCCTCACTTGCAACATTTTGACTCTTAATAGTATCGAAGGTGCCGTTAGAATGCATGTCTTTCGACTCAAAAACGTCTCTTTTTTTAGTTCGGCATCGATGTTAGCGTTGAGGTATGATGTTTTTAAGGGATCGAAAGAGGTAGTTATTTTGTCTAAAAATATTATCTTTCCTGCGTTGTGTCTTTGACTCTATCGTTTGATCACTCACCCTTGAGAAGACTTGATATGGTTTGGTTTAGTAGATGAGTAAAATTATAATTCAGCTAGGTTAGTTTTATTATGGTTGGGCTCCAGTCGAAGACTTCGCATATTCATTCGTCCTTTCTAGTCGGGTAATTTTGCTGACTGTTACGTGTGTCGCTCAATTATTTTTTTTTCTTACAGCCGTACGAATTGAATCTTCAGCTGACTGCGTTGGTATCTCGCCTAGCACTTCTTCCTCATCCGCACCTTCACGAGTACCTCCTGAACCCACTGATACCCCTGACACCCGAAGCGGCCGAGTCGACCCTGCACGCCGCCCTCCGCCACGCAGCCTCGGAGCTCCAGAACAGAGTCACACTTATTCCAGGGTATAAACGACGCCTTGCAGAAACGAGATTGGAACTCTTGTCGGAGCCTCCGCCACCTTTAGCGCCAGACACGTAAGATACCAACCTACGAATAATAAACAAAAAGGGGGACATTCGATAGCGCCAAAAACCACAAGCGCCAACGCCGCAAGCGCCAGTCCGTAACCACCAAACGAGAAAAGTCGTAAACGCCAAAGTTCGTATAGGTTAGGTTAGGTCAAGTTAGGTTAGGTTAAAATAAGTTAGGTTAAGTGAGGTTAAGTTTAGGTTAAGTTAGGTTAGGCAAGGTTAGTATTGCGGTTAAGACCTTTGGCGTTTGCGACTTTTCTCGTTTGGCGGTTACGGATTGGCGCTTCTGGTTTTTGGCGCGTATGACACCTACCCAAAAAAAAAAGGCCTGCGCGGAGAGTTATAAGACCATAGATCAATTAACATTGTAGAGAGCCTCACAGGGAGAGAGACGTCAACTGACAGGTTATCCTTGCATCCCACCAATCAGCGTTGCCGGTTTCATGAATCCCACGAATCAGCGCGCAGCGCGGGAATAACTTGTCGCCTCTCTCTGTATGAGGCTCTCTAAACTTGCTTAGTCTATGGACAAGTTTATCAGAACTGCTGAAGCAAATAGAGGAGAATAGCCTGTACGTGTGCTTTTCCAAAGAGATTTTATTGTACTTTTCAGGCCTGGCGGCTATCTGCTAGAGAGCGTCATCGTTCTAGAAGAGTTTTGCAAAGAGCTCGCTGCGTTAGCATTCGTGAAATATCACCACTCGTCCTGAGTGCACGCCTCAGCCGACCGCCATGCCCCAGCATGCCCGGCGTGCGCGGCCGGCACCTTGGCGCCGGACGAAGACGTGGCCGCGGACTTCGACCTGGCGCACTACCAGGAGCCCGACTGGGACCCCAGTTTGTACTCGTCGGACGCCGAAGACGTCGGATTCAACCTGGACTTCGAAGCGCCTAGACGTCATCGGCTGCCCTCGTGGAACTCCCACAAGGACCCTGCCCCGGTGGCTCGCCAAGTCGCCACCCTACAAAACAGACTGATGCACCAGGTGTGCTGCAGCGTTCAGCAGGACTCATGCACCTGTTCCTGATTTCCGCTCAATGACTTTTATAAACATGCGTCGCGTATCATATTGTCTTAGTTTAGCAGTAACGCCGTCGCTTAAACCCAAAATGATACAGTCTAAGCTGACACGACTTCGGTCGGTTATTTTTTAAAAAAAAAAGTTGAAAAGAAAAAAAAGAGAATCGAAAGCTCTGAAAATTGTTGAATAGACTTCTTAAACTGGCTAGCTCATTCTATCCTTTTTTAGGTAGCTCGCATGCCGTAAATTTTAAGAGTTATACCAAATTTAAGTGAGTGTATGTATTTTTTAGGCAATTTTTATATATTGCTCTGATTCGAATTTGGCGTGTTACATTTTTCCTTTAAGCGACGTACCGATGCTGTCGATAGTGCTACGAGCTGTTATTGTTTGTTTTTTGTTTTTTTACTGCAGGAGTTTGCTGTAATCAGATTGTCACTGATCTTCAAGTTAATATCTGCTTTCAACAGATAAAAAATTTCCGGAATCGACATTTCGCCTAGTGATGCTGGGAGTCAGAAGAGGCAAGGGAAAGAACTGAATGGTTAGCAGTATTGAGATTATATGGATACTTCTGAGATATGTTGAAGATTTTGCTCTTGTATCCGTTTGAAGCAGTTGTCTCGTAGATTAATCCGGGTTAGTGCCTTAGAATGGTCTTGCGATGGCGAGTAATTCAACAAGTAAATGTTAATTTTTTTTTCGTCGATTCCCAAAGGATTTTCCCTTTGAGATACGAGGGTATCTCGAAAGGGAAAATCCCGAAATAAAATCAGTTTTATCCTTAGCAATTTATCCTCAGTTCAGATCGCCTGACGACGTCTGAATCCTATCGGTGAACCTCCATTTCGGATAGAAAAACTTTAGTCCTTTTCAACCTTCAGCGTAATACGATTGCTTTTGTCGTGGTTAAAAACGATCCTTGGTTTTACTTGTTCCAATTCAATTCAGAGCTTACAAAGCAAAGGTTGTTTAAAATAGCGTACCAATTTTCAAGCTGCCAAAACGAACATTCCATTTATAGAAGCAGTAGCGTTTTCTTTGTGAATCGAAGTTTTCGTTTTACACGGAACGGTTTTATTGATCGTACAGTACGAATTATTTAACAAAAAAAGCGTAGATTTTTTAGGGTAACTAGAGGTGAACCGTATAAAATTAAGAGTTCGCATGATATTCTCCTTCCAACGCTTATTCTTATCAAATTGAATTATGACATCACGTTCACATAAGTCTCGGTTTACCCTTATAACCTACATGTAGGATTATTCAATTTATATTTATTGGGAAGAAATGTTATTATTATTCATCGACATTGTTCTAATTACAGTAGTCTATTAAAAAAACAAAAAGAACGATAGAAACTTCTTTTAGTTACCGGTTTCTTTGATTTAATTAATTACCGCTAGTCATTTTCTTCAGGCCAACGGAAAACTTCGTCCTGTTTTTTTTTTTGTATTTTTTTTTTAGGTAGGAAGATGCAGAACACTATTAAGGTGTCTTTAAGAACAAGAACATGCACATGATCTATATTACCCATTATTTAGTCACTATCATTATAGATTTCTATGTTGTTGTTTTATTTTGTTATTGTTTGTTAATCATGTTTGTTTTTCTTCTCTTTTCAGCTATCGTGTCTTTTTGTGGACATGTCTCTTTCTAGTCTGAGCTTTGTGAATTCTTGTTGTTTTTGTTGTTATGCGATAATTTTTACACAATATCCTTTTTAAGCGGGCTTAAGTCAGTGTGATTTCTATCTTAATTTTCTAACATTTTTACCATGCTGTCTCTTTTCGTTTCTTGAATGGTATATCTAATTATCGTGATCAACGGGAATTATTTTTTTTTATGTGATCTACTCGGAGATTAGACCTCTTCCGATGTAATTACATTTTATAAAAAGTATACTTTTTCCATTCATAATCTTTTATTATTGTATCGATAAATTAGTGAAGCAAACATTTAAAAGTAAATTTTGGAATAAAACTTAAATTGTTTGATCAAACGGTGAAAATGTTCTCATACATTACTTGGAAGTATTGTAAAACATTTCATTTTTAGAAAAGTTTGAAATCTAAGAATTTTTTTTAGTGAAATCGGGAAGTGAGGATAGGTACTTAATAGACCATTTTCTCTTACGAAGTCTTTTCAAGGAAAAATACGCACAGTCTGTCTCATATTATCTGCACCAAAGAAGAGTTGCTAATCATACAGAGATTTATTTTATATTACAGGAGTGGATAGTTGAAATTAGGTATATCATTAGTACCAACTTTATCACAATAATTTAATTTGACAAAGTTCCACTTCCGCGGAAAGTGACATCGATGGAAGGAAAATTGTTTTAGGTTTAAAAGTCAGCTAGTGTATAGAATATTTCGTAACGCACCATTTTGTATTTTACTAAGGGCCGTCCTTGCACCCGTTGTATTAATACGATATTCTGATATTATGAGTTCATAGGATTTATGTCAGATATCTTCCAGAGTATGATAGGTCTATTTGCCAAATTGCAAGTGTGCGTTGAAGTGTTGATATTCTAACTCTGTTCCGTCATAAATCATTTAACTTTTGTGTGAAATGCGGACCTTGCAGGATCGCCTGCTAGACGGTCAAACGTAGAATTTTTTCGTTTCTTGGTGCTGCAGGACAAAGTGTACAGTATCTGCTTATAAAGTAGCCATCAAAGAAAAACATTTAGTTTACGTAAAACAAGCTTTTATTGATGTGAGCGGTGATTTATGTGTAGCTATTATTCCAGTGAAAGTATTTGTACTGCGTGAATTTTAAATTCAGACGAGGAATCTGACTTAAAAACAATGTAATGTTATTGGTAATGTTTGAATTTGAAAGCAGAATTTCATGTAACATTTCTTTTAACAATCAGCTGAAACTGAATTAGTAGTTTCAGCTAAGGGCTGTGACAAGCAGAATTTTCGTAATGGTAACCTGCAGAAGCACGTTCTTAGGTATGCTTCTGCTTTCCTTTGTTTTTTTCCTAAAGAAGTTGTTTGTCGTTGCAAACTGACAAAGTCTGTGACACTGTGGCGGAAAGCTAGTTTGTGCGGGTTGTATTAAAGTTGGAATTCGTTTCAGCATCAGACGCGAAGCTTACTTTTTTTTTACCCACCTCGTTTCGGAAGACAAAAATTAATAAGTCAATCTCAAAGGGAAAAAAATCAGCAAAATTTATTCGGAACTGAGATAAAAAATAAAACAGCTTTCCAAAAGCTTTTTTAGGAGCTTTTAGTTTTGGACAATATTTGACGAGTTGATTTGTGTCTTGTGTACAATAAATACACCTCACTTCGAAATGAAGGTTAAATCAAAGTGTCTTGTAATAGTTCCATCATTTATTGTCTTGGTTAATCAAGGTAATTAGGCGACGTTTTAACTGGTAGGCCATATGTAAGGAGTAATAAATTTTAATACTGGTACGTCTACCTAAGATTTATCTTTATATTACTTGACTGAAGAGCAATTTATGGCACAGTGTTTTTTTTTCTTCCTAGCAAGGCCCACAGTCTTCACCGTAGGGTCCTTGTGGTCTTAGACCAAGAAATGACGGCGCAATCGCTTCGTCTTGTCCTATATTAACCAGTAAACTCCTCCCTAGAGCTTCATATAAACGTTTAGCCGCTAGCCCTGGAGGATGAGCAACTTTAATTGCCACGTCATCTTCGTCGAGAATATGTCCGCATTTTAAAGAGCGCGTTGTCACGAGAGATTTGCCCAGCTTTTTCCAACAGTCTGCCTCTGCAGGCTGCACGGTCTTCTGTGGTGGTGCGGACAAGGCAGCTTCGACTATGCGCACTCCCCGCACAAGTTCGGCGAGCTGAGAGGGCTCTAGAGAACACGCGTGATCTGATCCACGCATTTTGTGGTCGAGAGTTATGTGGCGCTCCAAAATGCGGGCTCCGAGAGCCACGGCAGCTATGGACTCGTGAATACCGAGTTCGTGGCCGGAGTAACCAATGTGAATGTCAGGGAATGCAGCTGCAAGGGATGTGAGAGCTCGCAGCTGTTGCTGGTCCGGTGGCGTGGGATAGGCTGATACGCAATGCAGCAGGCAGAATTTAGCACTGGCTTGCTTCAACTCCTTATAAGCCAGTTCCACGTCCTCGAATGACATCATACCTAATTTAGAAAAAAAATCAGTTTAGTTCTTTTTTTCAGCGTTTAGTTAGCCGAGACAAGGTTTAATACTCACCTGTCGAGATTACCAGGGGAAGTTTTGTTTTAGCTGCTTTTCTCAGCAGCAAGAAATTACAATTATCCCCTGAGCCAATTTTTAGGAAAGGAACATCAAGATTTTTTAGGACGTCTATCGATTCCTATAATGGAAACATCGTAAAACGTTACAAAAACAGGTAAAAAGAGGTCTTTTTTAATCAACAATTTACCGGGTCCATCGCAGATGCTGTCAAAAGAATACCGATTTCGGATGCGTATTGTTTCAATTGTTGATATTGGTCGACAGTGAATTCGAGATGAGTTTTATGCTCTCCGTATGTTGCTCCCCATGAATTTTTTCCGATGTAAGGTCGTTCAAGAGCACCTCGAGTAAACTTTGAAGTAAGAGAGCTCTTTTGAAATTTCACACAGTCGGCTCCAGCCTCCTAATTAAACGAATTATATTTTTTTATTTAAATTTTTGTTTTCACGCAGTATTGTGATATTGTAAGGACGAAAAATAACTAACCTTTGCCACTCTTATTAATTTTTTGGCATTGTCTATATCTCCTTGGTGGTTTTGTCCAATCTCTGCAATGATGAAACAAGGTCCTTCTGCAGTAATCAATCTTTCGGGAGCGATTTCGAAGTCGGCTCGATGATCTTTCATTTTAGGTTTTTATCATTTAGTGACCACCTGCTGGCTTCATAGGAAGCTGAAAAGATTAGTTTCAAAAATAAAAACTTTTTTTTCACTCGCATATCAAACTTTATTCAATAGAAACCTCGATCAACATGTGCGCAATGAGCGACTCATTTGCGCCTTCCTTTCAGTTATCGCGCCTAACATACATAGGCATCAAACAAGCGACTGAATAAAAAGTATATTCATAAAGAGCAAGTTTTATGACTACAGTAACTAAAAATACAACCAAAAATAATCTTAA
>Ga0058701_10001241_pt1 | contig 17954 bp, 6 predicted proteins | sample AgamicOrMae_FD_97039 | JGI IMG/M metagenome (GOLD analysis project Ga0058701, IMG submission 97039) | Agave microbial communities from Guanajuato, Mexico - Or.Ma.e | ecosystem: Host-associated > Plants > Phyllosphere > Phylloplane/Leaf | place: Guanajuato, Mexico | collected 2012-06-04
AGCTTACTCGATTTAAAGGGGTAACATCACTGCAGATGGGGTATCAGCAAATCGGCAGATCTGTCGAGAGGGAAGTGTTCCGATGAAAGCGGCTGCTTGCGTCTTGAGTACCGACATACCTGAAGGGTAAGTTCCCGGGATTCCTATGGACCATCATATGCTGAGCGAGCTGTTCAGGGGAGGTGAAGGCCTTGTCGCAAATTTGACAGGTGGTTCTCTGTTGGAGACTGGGCCTTCCACGGCCTCTGTGGACCATGGGGGCCATCTGTAAGCGCGTGGAGCCTGCGGGGATCGGCGGCCCGTCGCCCGTCAGGTCCACCGTCGGGGGTCTCGGAGGCCGGTCCACGTTCGTCGTCTGCGGCTGCGACCGCACCGAGCGGCCGTGCGGAACGACGAAGCCGGAATTCTGGAGCAAACGAAAAAGTCATTGCAATGCTTGGCCCCGACGTGACACAACTCCCACAATCTGTATCGGGAATTCACATCGAGTTGTCATTCCAGAACCGGGCATTTACGGGAGACAGAGCCTAGGGCAAGCTTATTCCGGGATCGGATAATTCGCTGGTTATTTGGCTCGGAAACAGGGACAAGAGCAAGGTGACACAACTGATAACTCATATACGCAAAATTGGATTAATTATAAGGTTTCACCGAGGAGTATACGTGCTAACTGATTGATTGATTGACTGAAGTGCTGGGAAGTCATCTGTAGTGGTCTAATCCTATAAGGGTCAAGTTCAAACATTGTCCAAGCCAAAACAAAAAAAAAACAACTAAAATAAATAAATACGTTTTAAAAAATGCCTGGTTTGGGTAAGAAGTTGAAACGGACATGTCTGAATTTGGTTAGTTTTGCAGATTAACACATCAAAAACCACCTCAAAAAAAGAAGAAAAAACGATTTAGCAAGAGCTTTGACACTGACATGGCCATTGATGGGTTTATCTTGACCGGGTTGTCACAAGATCTTATTTTCGAAATTTCCTGACTTTTCCTGACCAAATGGGGTCGTTTTTTCTGCGGCCCGCCCGCCACATTCCGAAAGGCGTTTGAGAATTCCAGTGTCTCTGTTTGTCAGCGCGGCGTCTCGATCACAACCAAAGGATAGTTTTTAATACATTTCGGTCAAAACATAAAAATTTACTGACTTTGCTGCCACTTTCCCAGACTTTCCCTGACTTTCCTGACAGACCTTTTTTTTTTTTACTGACTTTTGCCTGACTTTCCTGACCTATGACATCCCTGCTTGAGATTCGACCAAAATACGCGTTGAGACCGCTGAACCTCAATGCTCCGAAACAAGTATAATTCTTCCCCCCCTCCAAAAATACCACTGATTTCCCTTATAAACTACCCGCGACTGTCTCATTACAAACATCGGATCATCCGTATCGCGACTTCTGTCGGTTCCAAGCAAACAAAAAAACAACTCGTGACGTTCAAAGCTTCCAAAGACAGTTGCATTTGCCTGGCTTACAACAAGCCGTCTCAAAAGTATGGCCTAGGAAGTTCGTGTTCAGATACTCACCGCCTGCTGTCGCCCGTTGTTCGCGCCGGTCGGTGTGATCGATATGGCCGAGTTGAGGTTGAGCGTGGTGACGGGTTGAGGCGCTTGAGGTTGCACTGGTTGAAGGGGCTGGCCTCTGGCCCGGCCTGGTTGAGGGCCGGTCGCTGGCTGGACAGTTAACCCAGGCCTGGTCACTCCAGCCGGCGTCACGGTGATGCCTCTGGTTGCAAGGATATTCGCGACAGCTTTGGCATCGCTCTTCTTACCCGGAGCAGGCCTGCGCCAAAAAAAAAAACAACTTAGAACTCCCACTTTCCAAGAGTTTATACCATGGATCACGGGATCAATAACCCACCGACTAGAGGGTTGCCAGTAACAGCCCGAAGTAGTTGGAATGAAAGTTAGCTTACGAGAAATTGAAAGGACTTTTTACATTGAAATACGCGATTTTAAGATTAGGGAAACGCCTAAATAATTGAATTTCAGGTTTCCAGGGGGTGATATTTTTTGAAGTGTCACAAGACTGAATTAAAAATATCTTCTAACATTTCTTTTTTCTGTTTCCGAACGGCATCTCTGGGCGGTAGTGGGTTAACTTTAGGAACTTGCGCTAGATTCTCGTCTCATGTGTTGTTCAAAGTACGGTCGGATCAGGTTAGTTGACGTCAAGTTAGGTGGTTTCATTTGGATATGATTTGGTAAGTTGAGGCCCAATCTCGATCTTCACTTCTGAGGTTAACTGAGTTATGTAGAAGCTACGTTAACTGAAATTGCGTTTGCTGATTACGTTAGCTCGTTAATTGAGGTCGAAAGCTCCGAGAATCAGGGCAGTTCATACCACTCACGGGGGACTTGAGTTAGGGTTCGGATCAACCTAATAATAAGACTAGGTCTCAGATTAACCAATCGTATAGTCTCCTAGTCCGAACTTCCCGAAACACAGATTCGACTGACTACTATTGAGTGGTGATCTTGCAAAGTAGCATCAGCGAAATGCTGACATTCGTTCAAAGAGTAAAATATTTCACCACCGTTATTAATACTTACACCTCTGGGACCGGCATGACGTCGACGCGGCGCTGCTTGGGAGGAGGCTGAGGGACTCCTCTGGCGACGGGCTGCGGCGCGGGGGCCATGCGCTTCTGCGCGCGCACCGACGGCGCCATGCCCCTCTGCACCATCACGCCGGGACCTGCCAACCAAACACCTCGGTTACCATCCGGGCTGTTCACGCCGTGCCAAGGCTTTGGCCACGGCCAACTCACCCGCCATGCGGACTTGCATCGGCGCCCGCTGCATCGGCTGCTGGGGCGCGACGAGGGTGTTGAGGGGCCGCGGCTGGATCTGGCCTGGGTAAGGCCCCGGCGCCGGCCCCGGCGCGCTGCCTGGGAACACCTGGGTTCCTGCGGCTCCGGCTTGGGCCTGGTTCGGACTTCCTGGGCCTGAAAAATGATCCGCGGTTTAGTCAAAAGAGTTGAGCTTCACGAAAAAAAATCTAAACTATTCAGCTATTTTCCGAAGGAGGAGAAAAAACGAAACCGGTTTTCAGACATTTTCTTTGACGGAAAAAGCCGCGTTATGTTCCAACAAACGGCTAGGCAAGAAAATCTAGCCAAAGTTGACCTAGGTCAACAATATAACCAAGGTTGACCTTAGTTCGCCGCTCGTACACGTCGTAGAAAGAACTCGTCAACTTGACTAACAAGGGATCACCTCCGGAACTTATATTTCAACGCCGCACTTTATACGGTTTCAAAATCGGCGAAATATTATTTTAGCAATATCAAGAACGAGTCAAAAACTGATCGTGATCCTAAACCACGCCAAGAATAAAAAAAAACATTACCAAGAACTCAGCCGAAACTTCGTCACGGGCTCAATCTTCTCCTCCTTCTTTTTATTTTTTGAAAACTTCATAAAAAAGCCTCTAAAAGGCTCTCAGCTCGTTTGAAATCCCAAGTTTCTGAGATCGTGGTTGAATTTTGAAAACCCTTCCCGACAGGGCTTTAAAAAAAACAAAAAAAAAAAACGCCAATTGATTTGAGGCAAAACAGTTCGGCGAGATTCCTCACAAACCGATTTTCCGAACCCAATGTAGTTAAAAGTTAAATAATATTTTTTTAAAAAAGATAAAAATAAAGATAAGTTAAATCAAGACATTTTGTTGGAAAATTGAGAAGGAGAGGAACTGACCGAACGGCTGGCCGGGTTGCTGGGGCATTCGGTAGGTGGGGCCTCTTCTGAACTGTTGCGGACCTTGCGGGACAATCTGCGGCTGCTGCTGCGGCGCCATGTTCGGCACCGCTACCATGCCAAGCTGTTGCTGCGGCGACAAGCTCTGCGGAACCATGGGGTACGTAACAGGCGCCAAAGGCGACGCCACCATGCCGGGGTACTGTGGGACCATGCCAGGCTGCAATCAAACACCGCATTGTTAGCTTTCATGTGTCACCAAAGCGCTTCAAAGTCTCCCTCCCGCCAAGGAAGAGTTTCACAAGTTCCTATCCACAAACTGTGTCGAGATTTTCAGGCTTGGAGAGTGTTGGATATGGAAGGTAGAGGAAAGTGCCTTGAAACTGTTTTTCATTTACGCTAAGTTGATAGTAGGTTCACCTCAACTAAGCGTAGAGAAAAATTTGCATCGTTCAACGATTTTCCCTACGAGTTTTTACAGAGGCTGAGAACAGCTCACTCGGAATTGGGTTTCATGATCCACTTACTTTACCCTTGCACTAGATGCCTCTCTAACTAAACAGGAGGAAAATGCACCGAAAATCGTTACCTACCTGTGCCTGTTGTTGGGGAATAGGCAGCCGCTGGACTTGCTGCGCGAGCTGCTGCACCGGGGGCGTGCCGGGCCCCGCGGCCACCGGGGGGGACTGCTGGGGGGGCATCGCGGGCTGGGCGGCGTGGACGGACGCCTGGTGGGCCGTCAGGTCGCCGGCGGTCCCCACCACGAGTCCACACTCGGGCACCGAGCACTTGTAATGTCCAACCAAGGAGCGATGCTCCTCCAACGACTGCCTACTGAGCGCGCGCTCCCCACACACCTCGCACGTTTCCCCCAGCCTCTCCAGGGACATGTACTCCGTGTCGCCCTGGCCCACCGAGTCGTTGCCGGAGAAGGCCGGGGCGCGGAACTCGCCGAGGTCCCTGACGGAGATGGTGGGCGCGGCGGCGTCGACCGCCGCGTCGGCGGGGTCCGTCGCGGCGGCGTCGTTCAGCAGGCTGGCGGCGTCGTTGGCGGCGTCGTCGGACACATCCGCCGTGCCGGAGTCCGCGTTCTCAGAGTCGTTGTCCGCGTTCGCTGCCGCACTTTCCGAAGATTGGTTCACGATGTCCTCCCAGTTGAAGTTGGGCTGCGAAGAGTCCTGGATGTCGTCTTCGCTACCGCCGCCCGTACCTACGATGAAACGTTTATCAAAACCCACCTTCCGCACTCGAAGGATTGGCGAGAAATGGTTGCATCGAAATTCGATACGATCGGGGCTGTCACAAGCACAAGATCATACTTTCGAAATTTCCTGACTTTTCCTGACCAAATGCGATCATTTTTTCTGCGGTTCGCCCGTCGAGCTCCGAAAAAAGTTCGAGAATACCAGTGTCTCTGTTTATCGACGCGGCGTCTCGATCACAACCAAAGGACAGTTTTTAATATATTTAGGTCAAAATATAAAATTTTACCGACTTTGCAGGTGTTTTCCCCGACTTTTCCTGACTTTCCCGACCGAATATTTTTTATGACTTTTACCTAACTTCCCTGACCTGTGACATCCCTGACAATTTTTCAGGCTGGAGATGGGCCGTTTCAGAGGAGCAATGGCGAAATGGTGGCTCTACATTTTGTTGAACGTCAACATTAAAATACGTGGAAGAAATGCCGTTCCAATGAAAGTTGTGAAATAGTTGCTTTACCGATCTCTAGTTTGAAACAATTTACATGGTAATAAAAGAATTGCAATACATTCGTTCAAATTTGGACGAAATCGTTCTTCACAAATACTGCCATATCAATGAAACAAGCAAAATTTGTCTTATTAAGTTGAATCATCTCGGTCTTGTGAAACTGACGGCTGTATTCTCGATTTCGTCCCTCCCACTAAGATTGCACGTTGTTGTACTTACCCGGGAAAGTAGCGGGCGACCTCGAGTGTCCGCTGTCGTTGTCCGAGCCGCTGACGCCGGCGCCCGATCCGTTGAGCTCCACCATCCTGGCGCTACCCTCCGACTCCGGCGGGGATTGCGGGTAGCACGAGTCGTCGTCGCCGAAGTGGTCCGGGGCCAGGAGGCCCGTGGGCCGCAGCACCTCGCTGGGCGTCGGCGAGCTCCCTCTGGACGGCGACGCGCCCCTCCCCTCCTCGGCGGGCTCTGCGTTCTCTTGCTCGTCAGCTCGGTGGGCCTGCTCCCATTCCGCGTCCGCGGCGTCCTCACCGTCCTCCCTGTCGGCTGGTTCTTCTTCTTCCTCCGCGCATCCGCCGCTCCCCTCCGCCTCCTCTTCCTCCGGCCGCTCTTCCCCTACCTCCTCCGCTCCTTCCTCTTCGTCCCTTGGGGCGTCCAGCTCGAAACCTCTGCGGCACACTCCACCCGGGAACCGTGGCTCTTCCGCAGAGCCCTAAACACAAACACCAACACGTGTCATCCACATACACCTGCTACTCTCTCTCTCTCTCTCTCTCTCTCGCCGACCATTTAGCGACTTAAACACCTTGCGCCTCTTTGCCAATACAGGGCTTTACTTTTTTCATTCAAAGTTCAACGTGAGGTTTCGATCGTAAAAATATTATTTTCACAGGGTCGGAACCCGCGAACAAGCATAGAAAGGGATCAGTAATGTGGCCGATACGGACCTTCCTCTCAAAAACTTCCTCCTTGACTTCGTCCAGCAGTCCGTTCGCGCAGAAAATTCCTCCTGGGCCGTAGAGGATCTTGGTAGGAGGAACAACCTGTGACACAATGTAGTCAGTAAGTGTAACGATACAAACAGAAGGAGGGTTAGCCGATAAAGCTGTACATCTGATTCGATGATAAAATTCATAGGGCAACTTAGCCCACTACCACCCAGCGATGCCTTTCGGAAACAGAAAAATTTATTTAAAAGGATCTTTTAAGTTCAGTATTGTCACAATTTAAAAATGTATCACCCATCTGGACACCTGGTATTAAAAAATTTAGGCATTTCCCAAAGTTTAAAGTTGCGTAATTTAATGTGAAAAATCCTTCGAATTTCTCTTAAGCTAAATTTCACTCGAAATATTTTGGGCTGTCATGGGTTAAAATAATGCCCGAAATGTTCACAGTAAAATTAGCCTTTTAAGCATAACCAAGGTTTTCTTCACAGCAGTATGCCATGTCGACTAATTAAACTTACGGGAAATGACTCAAAACTGAATTTTAGGCCTTTTGAGGGGGTGACGTTTTTTCAAAAATCATTCCAAGACTGAGAGAAAAATTCCCACTTCCCTTCTGTGACGAACGCGGCTGTTTCCGAAGGACAATACTGGGCGGTGACGGGTTATAACTCAGACTCTCTTTGCACACGTTGGAAAGATTATTTCTTTACTAATGTGCTAACTTGTGACCAAAGTAGAGTTAAGAGAGCGCCCAATATTTTTCTCAATTAAATTACAAAGTCTTTAAACCGAATCGACGCACGCGTGAGGAGTTATTTACAGCGCTAGATTTGAGAAACTCTGGTCAAAAAGGGCAAATTTACCTCAAATACTCCTTTATTCGAATTGGAAGGAACCTTTTTGACACGGACTGTGAGAGATTCCTTGCTATTTTTCGGCTTTGCGCTTTTCCTGGAGCGCGGACCGGCTTTCCGCTTCTTCAGTAGTTTTTTCTCTTCGCTCTTGCTGAGCCGTCGAACCTTGATTGTAGGCAGGCCGATGTGAGCCTTCAAATGATCGTGCCACTCGCTCTGGAAAAAAAAAAATCACCGCTTAGCTGATTTGTGCCTCCGAAATGCTCACAAAATTAATTTATCGGAATCCGCAAAACGTTTCCGGTTAAAATTTCGCGAATTAGAAGATTAATCAATTTTTGACTAAAGCAAAATTGAGGTAAAAAGCATACGAAAAATAAGCACAGGATTTCGTCCAGGAAAAAATAATAAACATTTTCAAAGAATTGAGAGCACCCCGTGGGATGAAATGCGTGAATATTCCCCGGAAAGATTGACTATGGGAACTTTCTAATAATTTTACAACAGACAATTTTTTTCTTTTAACATTCGGCCATCAGCAGCTGAACACAATCTAAGAAACTCTAACAAGTCCAGCCGCTTGATAAGTTTTTAGTGCAAAATGAAACTTGTCATTGAATACCGGCTGCTTGTGCCAAAACGTTTAAAGGTTTAAGAAGAATTAATCGACTAACTCCTCGCCTGTCTGTTAAACTGCGAGTTTTAGTACGCTAATTATCCTAAATGGACGGCAATAGATCTGGCGAAAAAGGGCCTTAGTAGTGTTTTTTTCCCCTACTATGATTGGGCCTTTTTTTTTTTGCTGTAATTTCCGCAAGGTAGCAAAATTTTCCGGTACAGATTAGGACTGCTACATTGCAAATCCCATTAAAACTTCGCACTCGTACTCTGATTCAAACAGAAATTCCGGAATACCAATGTATTTGCCGGTCGGACATTGGAATATGATGTCTTACTTCTGTTGTGAATGCAAGACTTTCACAGCCTGGGTGCTTGCAAGTGTAAGTTCCTCTCTCCTGGTTGTCGCTGGATTCTGCACTGGATTCACAGTCTACACTGGACTCTGAGGGAAGACTAAATTTGGTCTCAAATCCATCATCTGAAATACAAAAATAGTAAGAATTCATGTCATTCAAAAATAAAAAATTAATTACCAAACTACATAAAATAATGGATCCATTGTTACACTGCAACAGAAGTACCACACCCGCAACAATGTAACTCGAAAATTCAAAACCAACATTGCCAACACACTGATTCAAAACCCCTAAAATCGAACCACATCGTAGAGAATTGAGAGTGGAAATTATCTTTTAGATTTCCATTGCCTGAAGTAAGATCCCAAAGCTGGGAAGCGGTCCAAATCGCGCGGATAAAAAATTAGCGGGAAAAACTGGCGGAACAGCTCCTGACCAAGAATTAACTCTCCCGCTCAAATCTTCTCAAGAATAAACGTAGTCCAGCGAAAATGGTGGGTCAATGGTTAAAGGACGGACAACAACGGTATTTATGGGCAGCTTTCAATAACTACAATTTTATTTCGCTTCAATGTCAACAGGGCGCGGCAGGCGTAGGCTATAACAAAAATTTTCAAAAAAAATTGTTCCTAAAAAGAAATTTAAATTTTTTTTTTTTTTTTAAAAAAAAAAAAAAGCCTTTTAAAGCCTTTGGGAGAGAAAAAGAAATAAAGAAATGGCTTTTGGGGGTCAAAAACTTTCATAAACAAAATCAAAAAGTGCGACCAAAGAGTTGTGCGTCAACAACAATATACCCCAAAAAATTATAAATACTTAAAATAAAATGAAAAATATTTAAATACTGATTCTTTTGAAAGAGAGCCATCAGATTGTAAATACTATTGTGGCTTTCAGACTGTAGTTTCACAAGTTTGGGAAGTTCTTCCAATTTACAAGCAAGGAGAACTCTTTTCATGAAGATACATAAAAACCATAGGTAAGAACACAGGTAAATATTTCAATTATGAATAGTTTACACAGTGATAAAAGTTAATTCAAGACAGGTGTGACAGAGGTGTCAATGATAAAGAATAGTTACCCTTACTAATTAAAAAATTATGAGAGCTTTCCAGTCAACTTCCACAACAGTCTGAACTTTTGACAATCCCTACCTACACCCAACGCCGTTGAAATCAGGTGTGGGACATCAAAGGAATAAGATTGTCACTGTCCTCATACAATGTCATCACAGCTTATTCACTCAATATCTAAAAGAATTTGCTGCAGAATTTTTTCACCTTTGCAAAAATAATAAAAAAATCCCCCCCCCCCCAAAAATGAACTCCAATCTGCTGGTATGAGTGTTATTGCTCACCTTGATCAATAGTACATTGACTCAGAAGATCCGGGTCGTTCATTGCCAACCTGAAACATCAGAAAATAGTTCACAACATTCTGCATGAGGAAAAAAGGCACATAACCTTCACTGAATCATTGTTGTCATGATAGTCACTATGGTGATTCAGTCAACAATGATTGCAGTGAAGTAATAATTATGATTTTGAGTGCCCTAGTGCAAATAATAGTTAATTTTAATAAAAATTTGCATTGTACATTGCTGAAAAATATGAGAGGCAGAAACTTTGAAATCACCATGTTTAGTTTTCAATAGAAAAATCAATGTTAAGGGAGCAAGCAGGGAATAAGAGGTAAACAAAATCAGCAATAGTATGTAAACAGAAAATGAGAGGGTTACCACATGGAATTTAAAAAGATATCAATATAAATACAGTTCATATGAAATTGTAGTGAAAAAAAAATACGAAAAAGAGAAGACATGGGGGAAAACTGAGGGGAATCTGGGGGCTTTTGCAAAAACTTGGCAATATTTGGGCTGATTAGTACAAAAACGAAAGATGTATTTGAGGTTAATTACCTAGCACGACATTTTGAAAGGTTGATTTTCACTTTTACAGTGACTTTTGAGACTTGTAAACAATATTTTTACAAGCAAGCCGACTTCACTAGCTCGATACCCTAACCTACCACGAAAACTGGCAACACACTAGATTACTAGATGCTACAAATATTTCGTAATTTACCAACACATTGCTCAATTTTACCTGGCATAAACATTTTGAGTTTCGCTTAGAAACTTAATAAAAACGTTTTGAACACAGGTTCGATAACAAACTGATGTCCAAATATTAAGAAAGGGGTGCCAACTCCCCGAGGATATGCATTACGATTGACAGCTATGACTGCGAATTAACCGCGAAAATTACCAACACTTCAAATTTCCCTAAAGCTCGCTGGAATCGTGGGAAAAGGGCGTCAAGATCAGATTGAGTTGTTTCAAAAACATTTAGAGTAGGTTTATCTGAAAGTAGGATATAAAAATATTCGCAACATTAATTGTTGGTAACGTGATAAGGCGATATCATTTTTTATGTTTCCAAAGCCGGCAAAACAGCCCCCTCGACCCAGGCCTGGCGCTATGGTTTTTCCGTAAGATTTCCTGTCGAAAAAGGAGTATATGGATGCCACGAAAAATATTTCGGGTTTAAGCACACATCCGACGTACCGTGGAAGTTACGATGGCATGCTCGTCATTAGAATCAAAATAAAACATCACATTGCAACGCAAGTCCATTGAAGCACAAATTTCACGTGTGGATTCACACGCACAGTCAGTGAAACTTCAGTCAACGCTGCAGCATTAATCGCGGCGGTATCCAAAACTATACACTTATGCAGTCATCACTCCGCGAGACACTGTGCACAGCCACTTCTGTCTGCCTCGCTCCTCGCTGCCTCGACCTCAGCAAGAGCACAGCCCGCTGCTGAGCGGACAGGAGCGGAGTTGACGGCACAGCAGTACGGCTACAGCAGCGCCAGAGGTGGAGTAGAAAATGAGGATGAGGAGTCGAAACGAAACGAGCCCTAACTAACCCAACCCGCCTGACAGACTCTTTTCCGAGCCCCCTGTACGCGAAAGTCGCCCGTAATGACGAGACTCCGCTCCGAGCCTCCGAGCTAACGCTGCCCCGACCGAGCGGCGCGACAGCGACGGACCTGAACGTCCGAACCTGTGGGTAGAGAAACAGGAGACGAGAGAGGGGGAGAGGAGAGAGGCGGCGTAGAGCGTAGAAAGCATACGCGCTGGCTCGGCACTGTACGGGCGGCGTTGGCTTGGCATGGCACTGCGCAGCATAGAATCCGTCCCGCCTTCCCTCCTCCCCCTCGATCCCTCTTTCCCATTATCCTCCTGCCGTGCTTCACCATGTCCTATTCTCTATCTCTATCGCTCCGAAGCCATAGCGGGGACCGGAATGGGGACCTAACCTGACATCACCCCGACCGAATGGTAGTAGAAAGCGGAGACGTCGAAAGCTGTCGAGTGGGGGAGACAGCGCTTCGCTCGCTCACCGCAGCGCCAGAAGATTACAAGAAACTTCCTTTGTTCGTGAATAATGCATTTCTAGTTATGTAGACAGACCCCACGCTGATTCTCTTTCTATCTTCTCAAACAATTATATTCTCTTCTCTCTCATAATCATGATCATTAAAGCTCGCGTTGGACTTCCGGCTGTTTGGTAGTTCAGAGGAGACAGAGACGGAGGAAGAAATGAGCGAAACGGTTCGACGGAGAAAGAAGTTCATTTGCCCTCAGGTGGAACCAGAAACAGTATCCCATAATCGCTTTGCCCGTTGCGTTTCCACTGCTAATTAGCTCAAACGTGTCGCAGCGATAGCTTTGCGAAACCAGTAATATAATTGGCACATGGGCTGAGGTAATCAGTGCCAACTGTTCCGTCAGCCATGTTTGTCACGAACTGAATGAGTTGTTTTTCTAGCGTTCTGAAGATACGTGACTCAGACGCAATACGTAAAATCCCAGACAGCTACATCAATCTGCTGAAATATACGGCATTCCGATGCACAGGGAATGTTACAAGAATATACGGAAATATCGTTGGAATATCGAAATATAAATTGGAGACGACGACGAGACAAAGTTGAAAAATGGGGGAATGTAGAAACTTTTGATGAAATAATTAAGGAAGCGATCGAATATGAATCATTCAAAGCGGAAAATCCGTATATAACAATGGAATATAGAAATAAGTGAGAACACCCGATGGAATTTTATAGATAGGACTGGGCGAATAAGTTGAGAAATACGACAGCATGTTGACGAAATATGGCCGATTCTTCAAAAGGTAGCAGAATATCCATAGAATATGCAAGGAATATCATTCATGTAAAGCACCAGAACACACTGTATAGAATATGACGGTATAACGTCGACATATGGCTTATGGATCCTATGTTATGACCGGTCACTACAATAGAACGTGAGAAAACGCTGACTGGGGGTGGTAAAATATTATGGGAAGTACTCATCAATGCTGAGATATGACCGATCATTACTATGGGCCGTATCACTATGGGTAGTATGGGGTCTGTCAATGAGGGTAATAAAGTACTATGAGAAGTACTCATTGATGCTGGGATATGACCGATCACTACTATGGGACGTATCACTATGGGTAGTATGGGGTCTGTCTATGAGGGTAGTAAAGATCTATGAGAAGTACTCATTGATGCTGGGATATGACCGATCACTACTATGGGACGTATCACTATGGGTAGTATGGGGCATGTAAGTACTTACATGTATGGGGTCTGTCAATGTGGGTAGTGAAGTATTGTGAGAAGTACTCATTGATGCTGGGATATGACCGATCACTACTTTGGGACGTGTCAGTGTGGGTAGTATGGGGTCTGTCAATGAGGGTAGTAAAGTATTATGAGTAGTTGTTGCTAGGAGAATGTTCGTAAATAACGAGGGATTGCAGTAGACGTTGTTCGAAAATGTTCGAATAGCCTATACAGCTTAATATTGCGATATCGAGGAAAAGAAGAAAATCGGATTAATAAGATTGAGCAACAAAATGTAATTTGTCGAAAAGGAGTGTAATATTATCGGAATTTTAAGCCCTGATGCCGATGGATTTCAAGTGCGGCACGCACTGTCGACTTTTATCAATGGAATATTAGTGAAATAATCAGAATATTGCCAGGTTTTCTTTTCTTTCTTTTTTTCTTTTCTCGTTACAAAACTTAGGTTTATGTTAGCTGAAGTCTTTCGCATACTAACTCACCATAGTTGGTTTAAAAACAGTATCATAATTCATCCACAACACACCGAATATTTTAGACGGTAAGTGAAGACAAGAAACAGGAAAATCTCAACAAAGTTCCACTTAACAAAAAACCTGAATATAGGACGGGCTACGCACGGTCTGACACCGACGAGTTTCACAACGCGACTGCGCAGCGCAAGCGCAGCAGCGCAGCGGCAGCGCACTCAGAAGAGGCGGGTGAGGGTCAGGTTAGGCCGCTAACAGACTGGGAGTGGGAGCGAGAAAGCGCTTCCGGGGGAGGGGAAACAGCCAATCCTCAGAGAGCGCACCATGTTGCCACATGCCGCGCAGTAGTGCCACGCAGCAGGCCAGGCGGAGCCAACCAAAAAGGAAGCGGTTGAGAGGGGGGCAGGAGCTGCCACCTACCACAGCTGCAGTACAACCACTCAACCACAACCACATGCAGCGCGCCTTTGTAAGCTGCTTCACTAAATTACCTCGCAGTTGGCAGAAGTTAGAAAAATTTCGTGAAATCCGGCTTTTGAAATTAAACCAGAGGCCCCCTCCCTCTTTTACTACTCTTCCAAAAAAGGGCGATTAGCGTAAGTTTTGACCCAAAAGAGCAAGGCAAACTCCCCAGCATGCTGGAGGGTAGAGACAGGATTTGCCACGGTCTGTGTGTTGGGTCAAAACTCACGCAAATCGTCCATTTGACTCAGCCTGTTCTGAATAATGTAAAACACCATTCCATTTGGGTCATGTGGGGGAAGCGACCGAATCAATTCTGTCTAGTTTCCAAGTTACGGTGGAGGAGTATTGAGCGAGAGTGAGCGAGTTGAGAGCCAACTGGAACGCGCAGGTGGCGCAGGCGAGGCCCTCAACGCGAGCTGGCAACAGCAACAAGCGCTTTCGCCAGCCCCTCTTCTGGCTTTCATAACGGGGCACTTAACCCCACATCACCCCGCTTTCCCCCGCTTCGAACAGCTCACCAAACCCCGCGCGCGCAACTCCTCATGTTGTTGGAGTTAGCAAGAGGTCTCTTTCGTCGAAAGAGGGGAGCTCAAGCTGCTCTGACAGCCCCCCCTCCCCCCTCTTACGGTAGTATTGATCCCAGGAACAGACGAAAACAACTCAAGTTGGGAGGGGGGGCGACATTTCGGTGTAAATTTAGAACCAAGTTTATGAGTAATGATAGAACGGGGGAAGAGGGGCGAAGAGCCCCGTATACAAGCCGGAAAGCTTTTTGATTAAAACAGGCAAAGGCGGAAAATAAAAACAAAACAAAAAAAGAGAGGAAGGAAAAACGCAAAACCTCGAAGGATAGAAAAAAAGGGGGGGCAGGTTGAAGGAGAGAGAGGGTTGAAGAAGATTAAAATGAAAGTTCCGTAATTACATGGGTGAAGATTGCGCAGCGTGGCGCAACGAAAAAAGTAAAAGAACAAAAAAATATTGGAAGAGCTCCATCGGATGAATGATGGAGTTTCATCTCATTATATCAGGTTTCCTCCTCAGAACTACGGAGCAAGAAGACAAAACAACACAAGCTAAAGTTCTGTAAAGTATTGCGTATGGACGCTCCCCTCTCTGGGTGATGTATACCGCTTGAGGCTTATCGTGTTCCCTCTCCTATCCACGATCCGTTTTGTGAGCTCCTTCGGCCGCGCCGTTTCCCCTCCACTCCGCCCCGCTTCCCGCTGCTGTAATTTATTTCTCATTTCCCCTAAGTTTAGCCTCGCTTTCGCTTCTCCGGCCCGAGGAACATGGCGCAGCGCGGCGCAGACTGCTGAGCTGGTATGCGGGTCGGGCCGGCCTCGGCCGCCTGTCGGCTGCGTAGTGGGGGCTGCCAACCAACCACATTCCCATTCGCTCTTGCTCTTTGTTCAGCGGGCTGGCTGGGCCGGTTTAGGTTCGGCTTGCCGGGTCGGTTTGGCCTGACAACATCCCGCTTAGCGACCTACAAACGAACTCTAGATGGCGTGGCGCAATGCCATGCCACGTCGCCACGGAAACTCAACCACGCAGAGCGTGGCAACTCCGCATCAATCCAATTATCACGGAAAACCCCACAACGCAGAATCAGATAATCCGTTTATATGATCCAAAAAGCTCTAAGCTGATCAACGGAGAGATGAGAGAAGGTGAAGAGGAAATGGAAGAGTGGCAGTGAAAACAAGCAAGCGGTAAATTGAGTTAAAAAAAGAAAAACGGTTTTCAAAGCACGGCAGTACAATGGAAAGCGATAAACAGAGCAAAATGAAGTTGAAAAGCACTCAAAATGAGTGAGGTGTAAAGGAAGGATATCGAAGCAGGGAAACCCGAAAGACAAGTTGGCAAGCTACCAAAGAGAAAAGAGCGAAATAAAACCTACGAAAAAATGGGCACGGATCTAGGAGAGCAGTAGATAAAAGTTACGACTCGAACATGGGGAGCCCTAGCGATGCTTATCCCTCCCCGTTTCAACGCAGGGGGCCACGGTCCGCCATGTTCGGCCCGAATGCGCGCAAGTCGTCAATTGAAAATTGTGGAAAGAAAAAAGACGCAAATGAAGAAGGGAATTTAAGTTTTGATATTCGAACATAGAGGTATAGGTACTGTACAAACAGAAAATAAAGTGTGTAAAAAGGAAAGAAAAGAACTTTAAGTTATGTAATCGGAACACAAACGGGTAGGAAAAAGGAGAAAATAAAGTGAGTAGAATGGAAAAAAAGTATTAAACAGCTAAAAGAAAAAGTAATAATGTAGAAGCATTCTAGTTTCCGCTGTGTGAGCTTTCAGGTCGTCCAAGAGAATCCTTCTATAAATTCTCATCGTGATAAAGCTAAATTGAGTCTGGCTGACGGCGACGGCAAGGCTCCGAAAATAACGAGGGTTCACCCAATGGCAGTCTAGCCAACCGGAATGGTTGATGGTTGAGGAACATGGGAGGAAGAGAGAACGGCCGCTTGGATGATTGGACTCAAGCGAGGGATGCCAAGAGCGGCGCGAACGCGCAGGCGTTGTAGCGCTGTAGGCAGCCCAACATCTGGCAGGCAGGCCAGAGCCAGGCAGCCACCCGGCCCGGCAGCCTTGACAAAAGAACCGAGAGCAGCCAAGGGGCCGGGGCCGGAGCCGGGCCAAGCCGAGGGGAGGAGAGAGGAGGAGAAGCCAAAAGCCGAAGGCCAAAAAAGAGAACCGATACGAGCCTGTGCCTCACAATGCCGCAGCGTAGAGCCGTCCGCCGCATTTATATGCCGCATTTTTATGCCGCAGTTGTCGGCTGGGCTGTAATCGCGCGGCGCGAATCGGCGGAGCAGCCATGAAAATGCCCGATAGCAGCGGCAGCGCCCATCTATGCGGTCTGGTTTCCATTCTCGGCGTCTCCTTTTTGGCCTGTCATTCGTCCCCACTATCTCTCTCTCGCGCGGCGGCCGGGCCTCTCCTCCCGGCGGGAGCGAGACAGCACGCTATATCTATCTCTATTTTTCTCGCGTTGCTAATGCAACGAACGTTGCGTTGCGTGACAAACAACAAACTTCCTCTCGCTCATATTCCGATAATACATAAAACAACCCGTGACGTCAAGCTGTTGCCGCGTAAACAAAGGAGAAGCAGGAATTCAAGTGCCGCTAATTATGTAAATTGCTGGCACTTCAACTTCAAGCTCGCAGCTCTAGTATGCAAATACAACAGGCTCGTGTTACTGTAGCTCTTTTCTGATGCTTCTGTCTACATTTCTACGTTATGTCTTCCATATTATTCGTCACTCCAGATCTACCGCGCTGTTGTTCGCCACACGATGAAAAAACGCTTACTGAGAAAACTACGTCACGAAGCGACAAGCGGGAAGTTGCACGACACGAAAGTTGGTCAATTAGCTTCGGTGCGACCCCATTTAAACAAACCTCCCCTCTAACAAGAAAACCACTCGACATTTCCCGTAAAGGTATCGGAAAATAATCCTTTCGCTCCATAATAATCAAAGTAGCTCAGGTCGTTTGTCGCATTACGTTCGTCACGAATTTCGAAACAAACACGACAAGCTAAAACACATTGAGCACGCACACACACACACACACACACGCACTACACCCCTTTGACGTTTGTTTGTTAGCTGCAAAGTTTGCATAGGCAACCGTGCAGTACACGCGCGCTTACCACATTGCCTACCCTGGCATCGGCAGGGTTTCCGTCGAGAGGCGGCGGGATGGCACGTTTGGTCGTGGTAGGGCGGATGTGAAAGGTTCCAATGGTGGTACGCTTTCGTAAGAGGCATACTCGGCTCCTTCTGAAGAGCTCCTTCTAATGAGAGGATAGAACGTCGGTTCAAAGTAGAATTTGACCGAAGGAGAAAGGAGGCACGAATAACTAGGGGAAAAGAGAACAAGTCATGCTAAAGCTGTTACAGTGGTTGTGTCATGTCCGATTTAGCTCGCTCCATGTCGAAATGATAAATTCAGCAAGTCCAGCGCCTGTCGTGCTACAAGCACTTTGCCTTTACAAGCGTGTTGTATAAAGCGTTGGGACAATGATGGCCAGTGCTGAGTTAGGTTGGTCTGGAGAGGCGAAGAGAATTGCATTTAATGGCTCAACGTTGGCCGACTTGCCGAAGCCCGAGGTTTTCATCACCGGTTCCAGATTTATACCTATTACGGCTGATC
>Ga0058701_10001242_pt1 | contig 17949 bp, 18 predicted proteins | sample AgamicOrMae_FD_97039 | JGI IMG/M metagenome (GOLD analysis project Ga0058701, IMG submission 97039) | Agave microbial communities from Guanajuato, Mexico - Or.Ma.e | ecosystem: Host-associated > Plants > Phyllosphere > Phylloplane/Leaf | place: Guanajuato, Mexico | collected 2012-06-04
TCTTTTTTTTCCTTCTCAAAAACCGGGTGCGGCTTATACGCGGGTGCGGCTTATACGCGGCACAATACGGTAATTCACACAATCTCCTAGTACACTTTTCGCGACTTCTTTTACAGCTATTATAAGTATGTAGGTATCCAATTTGTGCTTCTGTAATTTCCTCAAAATGTTTTTTTTTTAAAGGAAGATATAATTTTTAGTTTTTATATTTTCGTAATCAAAGAATTTTAAAACTATTTATTTGCAAGACAGGCCTACTGGAGAAGAAGAATTTCGCCGCGTTTAAAATTCACGTAACATACGCACTACGCACTAACAAGTAAGTACAGTACAGTCCCACGCATTTCAATTTAGGGAAATATGCCCGTAACGTAACGTTATGGTATACCTTCTCAAAGGCAAACTACTGTAAATAGGTACATTATGTGACTAATAAACACGGCATTAGATTCGCAAAATATGCTTCGAGTTATGTTGGCACGTCCATCTTATTTTAATTAGGATATTAAAAAAGATAAGCATTTCGAAAAGGTCAAACCGATTCCCAGCTAACGCTTACACGGCCGGTCTCACTATTAATCACTATGACATGCCTTGTAAATAAGCACGTGACATTAACGCAAAAACAAACCCAACACTTTCACCTGTGAAAGCAATTTTTACGGACTTTTGGATGGGGGGTATTCCGTAAATAATTTATCGATAAAAAGTTTTATAAATACACTTTTTTTCTCGTGGGAATTTCCTATTAAACCTTGTTTAATGCATACATTTTCCAGCATCCTGTAGTAATTAACTACCCTTTATTGTAAACGCTGGATTTTCCACATCTATTTGTCGTCACACGGAACGGAGCGATAGCAGAGAGCATCATAGGGTGTCTGTCTACGGTATCTTCACCATGCCTGGATCTTAATGTCACTAACATAAGTAAGGTTGGCTTACGTGCCTTATCCCTCGATCTGCCTAATTCACTTCTGCCCAGCGATGCCGTTCGGAAACAGAACAAATTATTTTCGAGGATCTTTTTAGTTCAGTACTGTCAAAATAAAAAAAAATCACCCCTCAGGAAACCTGAAATTTAATAATTTAGGCATTTTCCAAAGCTTAAAAGTGCGTTATTTAATGGAGAAAATCCTTCGAATTTCTCTTAATCTAATTTTTACTCCAAATACTTCGGGCTGTTATGGGTTAATTGAAAGTGTTGGACGGCCACTAAGTTAAGCTTTGATTAACAGCAATCGCGATCGGTCGCTGGAAATGAGGTTATCAGCAACCTCACACGCACGCACGTTACTCACCTGCTGCCAGCGATTATCAGCTCTAAATAAAAATGCGGTTTGGTTAACCAATACGGCAATTTTCTTAAGTGCAGCAAAATCAGATACAGGAGCGAAATCACGGGAGTGGGTTACCTGAGCACCTCAAGGAAATAATAGGATTAGAGTGAAATAAAGAGGATAAGAAATGGAAACGAACCATAAAGGAATCACACTACGCGCCGGCAGGATGTTGATATGATGAGAAACAAGCGGCATCAGGCTTAATGATCGATATAGGTTATGTTTCAGGCTAAATTAGGTTAGGTGTCCTCCGCTCGGTTTAATGACGAAAAGGGAAAATCAAATTTAAATTTACAGAGTTAATGCGCTATCAAGCTTGGAGGCGAAACGTTGAACATGGGTGTTGTAAAAAGCGAATGTTTTAAGGCTCTCAGAAAGAGGAAATTGAGCTGGGAGTAGTATTTAACGGCAAACGAAGACGCTAAACGTATCGTATCGTGTATCGCAACCGGCAAGGCACCAGTTTGTTTTGTTTTCTTCAACGCTTTCAATCCGATGTTTATACGGAGCAGTCAGAGCTGTTGAAAGCCGCAATTTACGGTCTTGACAAGTTCAAAGCCGGTTTCTTCATACACGATGCGTGCCGCCAAATTTCGCTGAAATTCGAAATTCGCACTCGACAACGGAAAGTTTTGGTCGAAGCCTTCGCGTTTGTAGTACAGTATTTCAGATTGCATGTTATAAGTTAACAAAGATACTATCCGTAGACATGGGTAAAAATAAAAGCATTTCTTGGTAGTCCTAACGTGTTTTGGAGTGAGGTTAAGGGGCACAAAGTTGTATACAACTTGCCACAAAAAGTATACACTTGCCAACATATATGTTGGCAAGAGTTAATATACCGGTAAGCCTAAGTATAGTTATACTAAACAAAAGATCACAGCGAGCGCTATGTATTGATATGGCTAACGATATACATATCTTAAAAATCGAACCAAAATCCGACGTAAGTACCGGAAAACTTGTTTTAAGGTCGTAAGCAACTAAAAGAGGCTCATCGACTACTTAAAGGGGTTGTTTTTCTATGTCCAAGGAAATGATGTTAAATGGTTGATAAGGACTATTAAGTTAAAAATGCGGAATCATTTCCTAAATAAACGGGAGGACGAACGTAATTAACACTTGGAAGTTACGCACTGGTAATTACATTCACCAGTAGTGCTTAAACGTGTGGCGTTCCCATAGGCCAAAATAAGTGACTTATTTTGGAGTGTAAATGCTAAATAAATGCACAAAGGATTTATTTTCTTCATTGGCATTACCGATATCAGACTTCGGTTTTATACGCGATATCATAACCGCAAAAGCGTGTTTGGCTGACAACAACTTATGGAATATCGCGCTAGAAATCTTTGCCAGTACGCGGCGATTTAGCCAAAGTGCTTTTGCGAGTGCGGATGTATAATATAGCAAACATAAACGACAGTAGTACCGGTAGTAATAAATTTAGATATAGTAGACATCCAGATTGGGCATAAATATAAATTGCATATTTGACATTTTTGATATTGCCATTGAACACTGAGACGCTACCGGTTGATATCATCACTTGATTTATGCAACTGACATTAATTAGCCGACTGTCAGGATGACTTACCGCAAAATTTCCTGGGCAGCGCTGAGCCGACGACGGGGTGAACTGCTTGAAGTGCTGGCCAAAGGTTCCCGTTTAGTTTGATTCACTGTTCGGTCCACGGCGGTATCACAACACTGCGTCACTTCACAGACCAGACTCAGTCGCTCTGCACTGGCCTACCAACAACTGATTCCACAAGAAGGACTGACACCGCTCGACCGCTCCTGCGGTAAAACATTGTCTGTCTCACTCTCTCCCGCCCGGTCGGTCGTTCTCGCTCACTTTTCTCGCGTTCCCCTCCCCTACCACCCCGAGAGCGCGTGCACATATCCACCCCCCACTCCTGCTACCCTTGCCTCCGACCCCCTCGTCTGCCCTTCTACCTCTACCGGCAACTCTTTTCGTTTTTCCGTCCTTCATCGTTACATCTCTCTCAGATGTATGCAAAGTCTTTCTATTCTCTCTCGCTCTCCGAGTCAAGATACATCCGTGAGCGTCGCGGCACAGAGCAAGTGAGCAAGGAGGATAATGATGCTATAGATGGCTTTTATTCGTCGCGGGGCACCATCTCGCACGTTTCACACCCCGGACGTATCGATGCGGCACGCGCCCAGCTCCTTCTCTGCCCTTCGCTCCGTACCGTACTTGTTACCATCTGTAGCCTCTTTTATGCCTCAACTTGCTCTCCGAGTCGCATTATATACTCGAGTCGAATGAACGACCTCGCTTTTTCATCCAATAAACATTCACTGACCAAACCGGTAAGGAGTTGTTCTTTGCTCTCTCTCTTTCTCTGTGCCAGTGAAGGGAGATAGAGAGAGGGCGTAAGAGAAGTGGAAAGAGACAGGGAAATTGGAAAGGAAGGGGGGCGAGGGGAAAAGAGAGAAAGAGCACATTCTTGGGCTTCAGTGTCTGCTTCCGTCGTCGATGGCTGCAAACCGATGTTACGTGGTCAGGGCAGGCGGGGCTCACTGACTCATTTGCATGCCCGCCGAACCGCCAGCCGATACCATGGGCCATGTAGGTTGTCTACTCACAGAATGCACACGCATGCATCTCTTTTTAGAGCCGTTTCCACTCAGGGGCATTCCCCAAGGGTTGGTTTAATTTCGGAAACCCAAGAGCTAACAGGTTGAGGCAGACCAGAGTCGGACCTAACGTGAGATAAATCACCGTTCCCTACGTATATGGAAGACTCCCTGGTTTATGGTCACCGCGCACGACTGTATATAGTTTATATCGATATCCCACAAAGGACCAACAGGGCCGCTGCCGAAATGAAGCGTAGCCGCTGAGTATAAAATTCAAAAATTGCCGGGCACAGGGTGACTGAATACCTACCTAACCGACCTACGGCGCGGGATCACCCAATGCGCGGGCGTTTTCGAACCCTCATTCTATCAACAACCAAACCAGTATGCCTCATGCTCCTCTCTTGGTTTATAAATCTTTGTTTCGACTTAACAGACTAGCTTAGAGGAAAAACTACAGGGAAAAAGTGACGTCTGGGCATACGTCTATTTGTAAGTATAAGTAACACGCTGAATGATCTATGAGAAGACGTCGTCTGTTCCTCTGCGGATGTCGGGCTTTTATCTGTCTGCGAAGTCACTTAGTTGTGTTTATGACCTAAATGGTAAGCATGGCAAATAGCCCCAGACAACGGCACGCAAGCAACCGACAGCACGCCACATTCAAGATTGGGAAGACTTCTGGGTGGATCAGGAATCGTCTGAAAAGTGACCAGTTCATATCAATGGCGACTTTTATTTGATCGGTTTCGATTGATAATTCATCCGTCTCTTACTTTGAGGAAACATAATTGATTTGGGCGAAGATCCGAAGAGGCTTCAAAAGTTGGCGGATTCCTAAAATGTTTGATAGATGGAAAATAATTAAGTACGATTTTGAATCGAAGGGAGGGTGTTGCTTGTAAATGATAAAGTTTCGACAGAAAGACGGGGCAGCCCTTCTGAGGCATAATCAGCGACGAAAACAATTACGTGAAAGACTGCGCTGCGAAGATAAAACTAGAAAGAGAAGATTTTTCGTAATTTAGACAGTATCCTCATGCTAACAGTCTCCCAAAAGAGCAATCTTTTAAGTCGGAGGTAGCAACAAAATACGTGGACTGCGGGTACAAAAGGATGTTTTAATAAATTAAATACGAGTAAATTTTACAACTTCGTAGAAGTAAAATAGTTTATAAAACCTTTGACAGAATTGAGATACCTGGGAACATGTCATCTGTTTTCAGAAAAATTACACATCAAAACACTGTTTGCAATTGGCTCCGACACCTACATACGCACCCGTTAAATACAAAAATATTGATGTGATTCCAGTTAGGCAACTGAGTAACGAACAGGAAAATTTCATTCATTGCTCATTCCATTCACCGATCAGCATATCAGCATACCGAACCCTCGTCAACTCCTACTGGTACGTAAACCGAGTTTCAGGCCCCACTAGCTGTCCATCACGCTTAATTAGTTACAAATGCACTAACTATTTTAAGAAGGATTGGAGGTGCTACGCAATTAATTAGTCAGGGGACGAGAGGGCAAAATCTTCCAGGCCGAGAAGAGGGCCAATACTCTCGACTTGCGTCGTTCAAATTTGGTGTTTCAGAGTTCCAAATTTACATTTAACATACTTGAAGCTTTCTTCTTTTCTAGAAGCACAAAATGAAGTTCAAGTAAGTTGATAAGCAATAACAATCACTCAATATTCGAGTCACACAAAAAATACGCCCCCACCCACCCAATAAAAGTGGCTCTAAACGGGCCTTTGAGGCACCGTCTACGATCTAAGTCATTTAGCCTACGCAGCAAAGTCAAAAAACATCCAAATGCCTATCAGGAATGTTGTAATAAAACATTTTTAGACCTCATTCCATACCCCAGTGCATACATTAGGAAGTTCATGATCAATTGCAACTAAGGTTTAAAAACGAATAGAAACGACAGAAGTGAGAGGAGATGCAAACAATGGATGACAATAAAAGAAGATAGAAGACAGATGATTGTTTTAGAGCACACCCCACGCTCCGTCACAGACAAAGCCTTAGTGTCTAGTTTTAAACGTACAAAATAGCGACTAATTAAGAGCCGTTTAAAAATGGACACTAAGTCTTGAGCACGTCGCGTGCCTTAATACACATCTGATAGGAACAGAACACAGTCACAGATTCAATAAAATTACGATTCAATAAAATTCGCACGATAAATTGATTACTTGCAAAATGAAAACAAAATTCACATTATACTCAATTTCAGAGTTGTGCTCGATTAGGGCGGCATCACTTGGAGCACCGGAAGCCGTTTCTGTACAAAGGGGCCCAAGATGCGAGGGCAGCGCGTTCGCGACCCCGGGGAGGTGGTCCGCACCGGCGTTCTGCCCTGCGCCACCCCAGCCAACAAAGGAACAACCATTTCTCCTTACAAACATAGTTTTTCATCACGAGACACGCCTGCGACTACACCGCACCGCAAAAACAAAACAAAAACCAAACGGAGCTCACTCGCCAAGTCCTTGCACTCACGTCAAGACGATAAAACATACTTAGTTACTTCACTACACCTTAAAAATCAAGTGGAAAAAGACCTATCGTAAGTGAGGAGTGTCAGCAAAGTTCGTACACCTCTACATACAGTCTATCACGCCACATCACAAAAGCACCCCTTCGGCATCCGCCGTTGTTTCGCCGCGACGCTCTGTCGGGGTGGTACTCGCACCTCCTCTTCCGCACACCGCTCACCTGGGGGACCAAGAGCGCTGGCGCGCGGACATACCAACACAACCATCTGGGAACAAACAACGGCTTCCGTCAGGAGGAATCGATCGTAATTATATCACTGCTCAAAACATAAACCGCGATTTTCGAATAAGATAGTGATAAAAGGCATTATGCTCTAACAGATCCGACAAAACTGACAGCACGGAATAAAATCAAAAACACTGACGGATAGCTTACCTTGATTCAGAGGACCTTGAACCAGAGTTTAATTTAATGTAAAGGGAAGTATATTAATTAAACTCTTTCAGCTGCAAAAGAGAGAAGGGAAATTAGTGGAAATGCGCAAAAACACAGACAGCACAGAAGATGTAAGTCGACGTACCTGTGTAGCCCTGAGATGAGGGCTGTCCCGGAACTGAATACTGAGGTCGGAAATTCGTGAAATTCGCGGAGCTGAAACCACCTGGAAGTTGTCCCGCTTGGAATCCAGCCGGAAACTGGGTGTTCATCATTCCTAAAACAAAAGAAAAAAAACTTAGAATTCCAAAGATCTTGTGGTCTTTCCGAACCATCTTAGGGACTAGTAACAATACAACACACGTTGAGGATCGGCCTCTAGGGGTACTCCAACACAAAAGGCGAACATAATCAACACTTCAAACGAGAAGATATGATACGTCTAATAGAAATCTCAACTTTTTAATACAAGAAGTGGTCTCTTGAACTTTGAAAAACAGATTTAGGGAGCATCCTGGGCCCAATAAAATACTCCCCGATCCACGCGATTCTAAACAACGAACGGGTTCTACCGTATTTACACTCGCGTTCAAGAATCATGTTAATGGCGTTGTTTTAGATGTCGATTGTTCGCTCTCGGGTAAACGAGAGGTGAGAGGGGAATGATTTTACCTGGCTGTGAGGCGGAGGTTGCCGAAGCTGACGAGCCTGTGGTGGTGGCCGCCAATCGCGACAGAATGGAGCGCTCCGACATTTGCAGGCGCTGGGCGACGGGCGGAATACGCGCCAGGGTCGCCGGTAATCGGCTAACGTCCGACTTCATGTCGGACAGCAGCTCCTCCAATTGGTTAAGAACCTGCAAACACATCCCTCGTCGTTAGACACCTTACTAAATTTGACAGCATTGGCTAGGCACGTAGGTATGGAATCACGACAGAAAATTTCGCTCACACGAAGAATAAAAAAACTTGGTAGCTACGTACCTTATGAAGTACCGCATTAGCAGGCTTATTTCCCGCCAAGCTCTCCTTGCTGAGGTGCTGATGGGACTCCGCCAAGCACTCGACCTCGGCGAACCTCGCGTTGAGCGACATCGCCGGATGGTTGGGGTCTTGCGTTAAGTTCAGATAGGCCGCTCTTCGGAGCTGCTCCTCTATAACCAAAGCCTGTTCCAGAAGCTTAAACCTCCTCGCCAAGAACTTGTTCTTGATTTCTAGGAAGTTGCCCTTGCCGACGTCCATCTTGAAGGGCTCGTTGATGATCGCGAAGCGAATGTCCGACTGGATGTCCTGCCAGCGGCCGTAGCCGTGAGTCACGATGCCGGCGAGGAGCCAGTAGTCGTGGCGACGATGCCAGATTTCGCACTCGCGTCCGGGCACCGCCGCCTTCTCTTCGTTGATCCACAGAGTGTGAAGCTCCGTGAAGCCGCCGTCGGCGATGTTGAACATGAACTTCCTCTTGGTCTTGTCGAGCTCCTCCTCCAGCTTCTTGTCGTCGGGCTTGGCTTTGTCCACGTCCTTAACGACGACGATTTCGTCGTCCTCTTCCTTCTTCTTCTCGCCCTCGGCCTTGGGAGCCTCCTTCTCGTCCTTCTCCTCCTTCCTTTCGGCCTTCTCTTCCTCCTTCTTCTCTTCCTCTTCCTTCGCTTTCTCTTCGGCTGGTTCTTCCTTCACCTCTTTGACCTCCTTGGCCGGCTCCTCGGCCTTCTCTTCGGCTGGCGGGACGGGCTTGGCTTCTTCAACTTCCATCTTTTCAGTCTTCTCTTCTTCTGAAATGATAAAAGAGTATCGTTCAGTTTTCGCACGCAGAGGCAAGGTGGATATGCATAGGTCGAACAGAAATCCTGCGAGTCGCCCAAGTTGGAGGTTAGGGCCGTATGAGTTTTCCCTATTTTTCTAATAAAAGTTGCTCTTTTTACTTCATTAATATGTGACAAGCAACACCTCTACGCGAGGTATAAAGGCAAAGGAACGCTCACCAAACTAATTCATGTAGAAAATACATTTTGAGTGGAATATCGGATTGGAAGTGAGATAAAACCGACCTGTCTACAATCAGCGCGTAAAACGAAAATATACCTTGTTCCTTTTTAGGTTCCTCGACCGGGTCCACACTCATTGGCTCGGGCTTTTCCTCCGGCTTAACTTCCGGTTTCTCCTCTGTCTCCTTTTCCGTTTCCGGCTTCTTCTCCACCACTTCTTCTCCTTCCTTGCTTTCAGGTTCTTCCTTCACATCCTTCTTTGGCTCGTCCTTAGCTGTCTCTTCTCCACCCTGAGCAAACCACGGCATTAGGCAAGATACTCCCTCGGCACTCGCACTTTCAAAGATGGCTTTCTCCACCTCCGGTTCAACCTTCTTTCAACCTAGTTTCAACCAAGTTTCAACCTTGGTTGAAAAGAGGTGGAAAATGTCGACGGTATATACGTCTTCTTACCTCTTTCTCCTTTCCTTCGTCGCCCGGTGCCGCGGTGGGCGTGGGCGTTGGGGCTGGACTCGGGGTGGCGCTCGTCGCCGGGGTGGCCGACACGCTCGAGGTGGTGGACGGCGCCGAGGTGCCATCGGCGGGCGCCGATGCGGCGTCGGCCGGCGCCCCCGCGGGAGCCGCACCGCCCGCGGCTGCCGCTGCTGCGGCCGCCGCGGCGGCGGCCGTCTTCACGGCGTCCACCGGCTTGCGAATCACCTCGGGCATACTGTAGTAACCGTTAATATGCTCGAATTCTTGCACCTGGAAAAAGAGACACGCTTGTAACATCAAACCGGACCCGCTCCGATTCAGCGAGGGCATACAAGTAAAATCAACGCTACACTCTAAAAAAGGCTCCGATTTTTCGTTAATTCTAAACATGGCCACGGCACAAACCATCAGCTCACCTTTTTCCTTATGAGGGACATCACCCCGATTCTGGTGAGGACATGCTGCCTGCTGAGGCCCTCCCTCGGGACGCCGTCGGCAAACGCCTCCGCGTTGTCGGCGCCCGGCTCGCACAAATGCCTCATGAACAGCGACACGTACGCCTTGTAGTTCTTCTCCGACTTGCCGCGCAGGTCCCTCACCAGCCACTGCGAGTTGAACGCGTCCTGCGGCGGCATGCCGTACCTCATGATGGCGTTGAGGAAAGCCTTGCGCTGGCGGGCGTTGAAGCCCAGGACCTCGATGTTGCCGCCCACCCTGGCCAGCAGGGGCGGCAGAGGCCGGTCCTTCTCCTCGCGGCGCTCGGGCCGCCGCCGGCTGCGCCGACCCCCGCCGCCGTCCACGCCGTCGTTCTTCTCGTCGAAGTCATCGTCCTCCTTGTCGTCGTCCGAAGGTGCCGAGAAGTCCGAGTTGTAGTCGGACAAGTTCTCTTGCCAGGTCGTGTCCTGCTCTCCCCTCTCGCCAGCGCTGTCCAGGTAGTTCACCTGCTTGCGCACTCGCTTCCCTTTGCCGAGGGTGCGCGCAATGTCTTCCTGTTGCTGTTCGTAGTGGTGGCGCAGGAGTTTCACCCAATAAGCAGGGTCGGTGTTTTCCGCTTCCTGCTTTATCACCTCCGTAGGAACGTCCTCCTCCTAAAAATTACATCAAAAATAAGGCTAGTCGTAACCATACATCTGTCATCTGAAGTGTAGTCTACACTGCAAATTTGAGAACATTTGGGGCGATAACGGAACGATGCACAAGGCACGTGCCGACCTTATTTCAACCTTGACGGTTGCCAAGCCTCATGTCGCTTACTTCTCGACACAAGCTGCCACTGAGAAGTAAACGGCATTACGGTGCGAGAGCTTATCAACTTACATCTTCTCCTTCCTTGGTAACGTAGCTAGCCACTTTGAAGGAAGAAAGGTACTCGTTGGCCCAGTTTTCCTTCTGTTCGATACCCATTTGAGATCGTTCCAGCATATCATCAATAGCCTTGTCGTTGTAATGAATAGCGTCATCCTCCTTACCCTGAAAAAGAAAAACAAAAAAAAAAAAACTTGTTAGATAAATAGAGACCATTATCGGAATGGTTAAAATAAGTGATAAGTGAGAGCGGTTTCTCTGGAAGGAAATAGGATACTCCAAAATACACTTACCTCCTCTTCCTTGAAAAGTTCCTCTGTACCAAAACGAAGGATATCGTCCAATTCTTGCTTAGTGAAATTGGCCTGCTAGAAAGAGAAAACATTATTCGAAGTCTTCAGCCTGAACTTTCTTTTCTCCACGTTCCGGCAAGTTGATGAAAAGAGCCCTTCGGTAAAACCAGTAACAATAATGACATGGTCACCTTAACAACTACCTACCGGTTTACCTAGTTTCTAAAGGTGACTACATCTAAAAGAGTATACTGTTAAAAAACAAGGTGTCAGAACAAGTTCACAAAGGCTACTAATACTAAAAAGCTTTACGTAAGTGCTCTGCGCATCGAGAACTACAAAAAAGTTGCAAATTTTTTGAGCTTTCCTCTTGGAATACCAAATACTTCATCTTCAACGATTTCGTGAAGACCCTTGACGAGGGACACGAAGTCGCAAAACTCTTTCTTTATGAAGACCATACCTGTTTGCCTCCCATTCCGGGCCGCACGACCAAGTGAGTCAGCATCATTTTCCTCTTGGCGACTTGGGTAACACGTTCTTCTACGGAGTTACGCGTTACGAAACGGTAAATCATAACCTGTTTAACAAATGAATCAGGATAAGAACCAAAGGAAAGCCAACGTTATCTCTACCTCCATATCCAATTGCTTATATCTATGAGACATGTTAAACTGTGCTGATTTCGATCGAATGAGAACCCACCTTATTCGCCTGTCCGATACGATGAGCACGAGAGAAGGCCTGAATATCGTTGTGCGGATTCCAATCGGAATCGTAGATGATGACAGTGTCAGCTGTGGCCAGGTTGATTCCCAGACCACCGGCCCTGGTTGAGAGCAAGAACGCGAACTGCTGCGCCTGCGGGGCGTTAAACCGATCGATAGCTTCTTGACGCTGAGCGCCCGTGATGCTTCCGTCGATTCGCTCGTACTTGTAGCCTTCGCCGTCCAGATAATCTTCTAGGAGATCCAACATCTTGGTCATCTGCGAGAAGATGAGCACTCTGTGCCCGGTGTCGTACAGCTTCCGTAGCATCTTGGACAGGAGCACCAGCTTCCCGGCCGCTTTGATCAAGCTTTGCACTTCGTACTGGCCGTTCGGGTTCGTGGGCGCGTCCTGCGCGGCGGCAGGGAACAAGTACGGGTGGTTGCAGCACTTCTTCAAGTCCATCATGATGTTCAGCAACGAGACTTGTTGGCCGCCTCCCTTGGGGTTCAGAGCTTCGAAGTTCTTGGTCAGGATGTACTTGTAGAACTTCTTCTGCATAGGCGACAGCTCGACTCGGACGATGAACTCGGACTTGGTGGGCATGTTCTTCAGCACGTCAGCTTTGAGTCGACGCAGCATGTGCGGTCCCAGCATTTCGTGGAGCTTCTTCACTTGCTCCTCTTTGCTGATGTCGGCGAATTCGTTCTGGAAGGCGGCGAGATCGTTGAACTTGTCGCTGCACATGAAGCTCAGCAGGTGGAACAGTTCTTCCAGGTTGTTTTGGAGCGGCGTTCCGGTCAGGAGAAGCTTGTAGGCGATGTTGTAGCCGGCGAGAAGACGGAAGAACTGAAAGTAACGAAGATAATTTAACACGGCGTCAGCAAGATTTGTGTACCAAATTTCTCTCATGTTTGCAAAAATCGGACGCTTACAAGATCCATTGGCGACTTTGGGCTACTTAGGGTAAGTTGTTGTGAGGGGCAGGTTGATCTACAAAACTCACGAATCAAAGTACGAATCTGACAGACCAAACAACGTAGTTTGCCTTGCTAATCTAACAGATTACGTATCTACTTTATGAAGGTTTGATTGCTATCATTTCATTCAAGAGCAAGTTGGTTCACACAATTCATGGATCAAATTCTCTAAAACACATAACGCCGCAGTTAGGTCAACTATTAACCTGTCAAATAGCGCAACAACATTCTCTCAATTTGTTCCTATTCTGGAGCACGTTGATGTCCAATTGCCTACCTTGGACTGGTTGCTCTTGAGTCGGTGGGCTTCGTCAACGACTAAGACGGCCCAGTCGATCGAGCCGAGACACGCCACATCGATGGAAATCAACTCATAGCTGGTCAGCAGCACGTGGAACTTGATGGTGTTGGAGCGGATGCGGCCGGCGCGGTTGCCTCGAACGGCGCCCTCCTCGAAGGACAACTCGTTCTCTCGGATCACAGCTCGCGAATCCTTGTCGCCGACGTACGTCACGACATAGAAGTCCGGAGCCCATAGCTCGAATTCTCGCTCCCAGTTGATAATCGTGGACAGCGGAACGCTCACCTACACCACAAAAAGTTCCAAGGTAAGTTCAAGGAAGACAGATAAGGTTAAGTACTTTGGTAATCCTAGCCCAGAGTTGCCCTTGACGAAGAAACCTCCTTGGAATAGGGGGAAACAAATCATCATGTTGGTGCACACTGATTCAAAGGAATTATACGCGAGTGTTTCCAGGTAGAAAAAGACGAAATTAACCCATAACAGCCTAAAGTATTTGTGGTCAAATTAAGCCTAAGAGAAATTGGAAGGATTTTTTTCTTTATAGTACGCAATTTTAAGCTCTGGAAAATGCCGTAATTATTGAATTTCACATTTCAAGAGGTAGGACGTTTTTTAAATTGTGACAATACTGAACTAAAAAGATCCCCTAAAATATTTTTTTCTGTTTGCGAACGGCATCGCAGGGCGGAAGTGGGTTTTAATGTTCACTACACAAAACTACGGTAGTTTAATCAGTTTCCCTAAATAATGATTTGGAAACACTTCCAGATCGCCTTCGAAAAGCACCTCGCTTGAGACTCGTTACCTAGATCATTTTAATAATTCATTTTCATCAGCAGCAACCCTGATATCAAAGCTCAGTATCACGGCTCTGTTAGAAGTGACTCACCAAGAAGGGTCCTTTGCAGTGGCCTTCCTTGTAAAGTGAGTAGAGGAAAGTGATGGTCTGGATGGTTTTTCCGAGCCCCATCTCGTCGGCCAGGATGGTGTCGATCCCCTGGCCCCACGAGTACCGCAACCAGTTGAGACCTTCCAGCTGGTAGGGATGCAAGCACATCCCCGTTTGGTCCAGGTACTCCGGTTGCCTGTCCAGCTTCCGCTTCAGGTCGGTTATGGGTTTCTCTGGAGGCGGAGTGAAGCGCCGCCTGTGAAATCACACCACAATCAAGGTCAACAACCCGAATCCTTCCCGACAAAAGGTTCTCTCATTCCCCCTCAAATCACGGTTTGTTGACTTATCAATCAAATAAAGTTAACCAGCATTAACCTCGGTTGGCTAAATACGTAACATCTCCGACCGAGTTTAAAAGAAATAAAATCTGAGTTAACTTTTCTTATTTTCCTCCCCCAATTTTGAGACACGTTCAGTCGGTTCGTAAAAAAATAAATAAATTGATAGACACTGTCGCCGAATTCGAGAGAATACTTACGGCGTGCGGTTTTCGTTTTCTTCATCTTGTATTTCTTTTGTCTTGCCCTTCTTCTTTCCCTTGCTCTTGGACCTCTTGTTCGAGCTGGGTTCAACTCCACAAGCCGCCCTCAAATCCTGAAAAATTAATGATTTTAGAAAGGAACTACCAACTCGGTCACTGAATAACGACTGAAGTAGTACGCATGCGCATCTAAATTTTCTTTTACGTTAGTACCTGAGACAGTCCGACTCGTGAAAACGACAAAACTAAATCTCAAACTCAATTTATTAGTTACGGTTTTTTTGTTGTTTCACCATGTAATACTTGTTACATACCATATAATATTCGATAGCTTGTTTTAATCCGTGGACCGTGTCGTTATCTTCTTCCCAAGTCGACTGGTCGTAGGATAGATCCCTCCATTTCACCAGGTAAAGTGTTCGGCCATCTTTCATAGGTCGGTGGTTGATCACTCGGTGGACTAACATCCATTCGGGCTTGATACCGTATCTGCACAAAAATTACGTTTACAGTAGTATCTCCAGTCAAACTCTAACACCAAAACCATCTCCAATAATATAAGCCCGACAAAAATTTTTAAAGTCCCTCAAAAACGGCTTCAAACTCACTGCTGGGCTTTATAGTATAAAAATATTTAGTAGTTAGATTTGTATCATTGGGGAACCAGCAATAACCGCAGATCTCTGTACTAGCTCACAAGAATTTTCTGAGAGACTTTCCTGACGGCTTGGTGCGCGTGCGCGCGCAAACCCTCACCTGTAGAAGCGCTCCTCCATGTTGTTCTCGTAGGCTTTCGAGTTGGCGCCCATGCGCTTGCGTCGCGCGTCCATCTCGTCCAGCGGGTCCTCCAGACGCGGCGGCTCGTCCATGTCGTACTTGCGCATGTAGTTGCGGATCATGAGCGGATGGAACACGTCCAGCTGCAGCTCCGACACCCACGAGCAGTGCCAGTACGACTTCTCGAACCACTTGACGAAGTACTCGCGCTGCCGCTGCGGCTTTCGCGCCGGCTTGCCGCTAGTCGACGCCTCCTCGTTCTTCGGCTCCTCCTTCTTCTCGATCCACCTCCACGTCAGGATCTTCTGCACCTTTCCGGGAAGAGGTTTCGCCTGTGAACACCAAATAGGTTCGCGCTCGAGTAAACGAATGTGTGATTCTTCGATCTAAATTGCAGCGAGGTCCGTAGAAGTCGAAGAGGTTAGTTTTGGTCCCGATAGAGGGCTCTGCGTTCACTTACCGAACATCTCGGGCACTTCCAGTCACCGTCAGGGATCTCAGACAGAGGGGGACTGAGACAGAACGTGTGGTATGCCGACGGGCAGGAGTCGCAACACAGCAGTTCACCGCCATCTTTGCACACCCTGAGAGGAACAAAAGAGAAGTTGAGTCCACCGAACTCCGGCGGGGTTGTTACGCATAGGCCGAAAGGCCCTTAATTTAATAAAGCAAAAGTATTTTCAAAAATTAACGTTTGGTTCATTTCATTTCCCAAAAGACTAACTGAACCTTAAATAACGGAATATTAACTCAATTTAACGGAGGTTTAAAAATGTTTAACTTAAGTTAACCCAGGTTTTATACCTAGCCTTGGTTAACCTGCGTATGTATTACACTTAGCCAACGTTCGCTTGGTTTACCAATATGCCTCGTTCAGCTTAGCCATGGTTTGCGATTGCAGAAATTTATTTGGATTGGCAATACACCGTGTACATGTACCTCGATTCCAACAACCTAGCTAAGGTTATCCTAGATTAAAAAAAAATTACAAGAACTCGCTTGCAAAAAGGAAGCAATTTTTTTTTTAAATTTTAATTTCTTACTTTTCATTATTATTATTTAAGTTGGTTTTCCAAGTGAGAAACAAGCAACTACCGCAATGCCGACAACGAGCTTTCAGTTGCAACCAACCTGCAGAACTCCTGGTGCTCGTCGTCCTCCTGCTCCTGTACTCCTTCACCCTCGCAGTGCGGGCAGGACCACTTTCCTTCGGGAGTTTCCTCCAACTCAGGATCCAGACAAACCAAGTGATAGGCTCGCGGACAGGTGTCGCACAAGATGATCTCTCCACCTTGCTGGCAGACTTCGCAGTAATCCTGGTGATCCGTTTGCTGCAAAACACACACAAATTACTATACCTTCACATTACTCTCTTAAAATAAATAAATAATAAAAAAAAACTCCCAATCCAAAAGAAAAAAAGAAATCTTTAACAAATAGTTAACCGACTACTACTCAGCGATGCCGTTCGGAAACAGAAAAAAAATATTTCAGAGGATCTTTTCCGTTTAGTATTGCCACAATTAAAAAAATATCACCCCTCTGGAAGCCTTCAATTTAATAATTTAGGCATTTCTCAAAGCTTAAAATTTCGTATTTTGACGGAAACAATCCTTCCATTCCTCTAAAACTGAATTTCACTCCAAATACTTTGAGCTGTTATGGGTTAAAACAGCTGTCCGAAGTCTCTGATTATTGCTTAGCGATCGCACTTTAAAAGAAAATGGGCGCGAACGTTACCTCTTCGTCACCGTCGGGGAACTTAGACGTGGTTTTGGTCTTCTTCTTCTTCTTGTTCTTAGTGCCGATCTTGGTCTTGGCTTTGCGCCGGGGCTGCTCCAGCTTGTCCTTGTCGTCGCCCTCCTCGGCCTCCTGCTTGGACACATCCTCGGCCTCCTGGAGCATCTGCTCGAACTCGGCGTCCGAGTCGCGGTCGGAGCGCGCGCTCCCGTCGCCCTCCTCCTCCGAGCTGTTCCGCTTCCGCTTGCTGCCCAGCTTGATCTTGAGCGTCGGCACCTTCGACGCCTTCTTGCTGGCGCCCTTCTTGCTGCGGCTGCTTCGCTTCTTCTTCGGGGCCAGCTCCTCGTCCTCCTCTTCGTCGTCGTCCTCGTTCATCGAGTCGCGATCGCTCACCTGACACAAAAACATCCACCGATTCACGGATTTCGCCGCAATGCTCTTACCTTTTCTACAGTGGCTCGCAAAAGTCCATAACACATGGAAGCAGGGGTCATTACTTTTGTGGCCCACCGCACAACTCCAGAAACCGGGTGGGAGCGGTTTTACACGTGTCCTATGGGACTACGTTCAAACCTAGCCCATTGAAAACCTGGGAGCGCCTTTTACACGGATAAATACGACCCGGGGATATACACGGACAAATACAAATATTGCCCGGGGAAGAGTAGAAAATTTTCAGTTCAAAGAAAAAGGCAAACTAAAGTGGGTCAAAATTTCGCAAAACGGTGTTTTGAAACTGATAAAATTCTTGATTTAGGCTGGGTTGAGTATATACGATGACTTAAAATACATGAATTATAGACGGATTTTCGACGTTAAGTAAATGTTTGCAGTTAGTCGAGAACAGCCGGTTGGGATGAAATCGGTTAGTCGCTACTCTCAGCCCCGAAACGAGTTGTTGATTCGCTGACCAGAGTGTCCAGCGAATTCCTAAAATACATCAATAATCCCGTTTCTTCTTTTCCCCGGTTAATATTTAAGTTTTTCCCGGTCACCTACAGAACTTTCCGATGAAAAAATGCGGGTGAAATTCTTTGAGTAAGTAGACAATTATGATAA
>Ga0058701_10001243_pt1 | contig 17945 bp, 14 predicted proteins | sample AgamicOrMae_FD_97039 | JGI IMG/M metagenome (GOLD analysis project Ga0058701, IMG submission 97039) | Agave microbial communities from Guanajuato, Mexico - Or.Ma.e | ecosystem: Host-associated > Plants > Phyllosphere > Phylloplane/Leaf | place: Guanajuato, Mexico | collected 2012-06-04
CAACCAAAAATTTTGCTGCAGCAACCAAACGTTTTGTTGATAGAACTGAACATTTTGTTGTTGTAACAAAATATTTTTGTTATCCCTATTTTAACAAATGATTTTGTTGGTATAAAAAAACCTTTTATACCGTGTTGCGTCGGAATTTTTCCCCCTTATTGAAGAAATGCGCCGTATTTCGAGCGACGCGGCTGAAACCCGGCGGCTATTTATTTTCGGCAGAAGGTATGGTAAGGGGCCGAGGCGCGCTTAGCCAGGTGCGACTTGCTGTGCTGCTTGCTGCTGCCACTTCTATTTTAGCCCTTGCTGCCAGACGCATTTAATCCCCTCCTTCCAGGTGCTAACATATGCTATTTCCAACCGTTCTCCTTTCCCACTCGAATTTTTCAAATTTCTCCGATGATTTGCACTCTGATTTTTTAAGGTAGCAATTTTAACCTTTTGGTTCAACCTTTCGTCGTCAAATCGAGTGAAACGACACCGGAGCGAGGCAAGGGGCATCCCACCTAACTTAACCTATTATAACCATCCCCTTGCCGTTTACCAAGATTAGCTAAAGTCACTTGTGCCTCGCTTCGCTATCGCTCCGCTCGGCTGTCCCCAAGCCTGATGCCGCTTACTTCTCGGCGCCCCTGAGCGGGCGCCGAGAAGTAAGCGGCATCTGGCTTGGCGACCGTTTCATTAGGTAACCCTAGGTTAAGTTAGGCTAGGTTACGTGACTTGTGCCTCGCTCCGCTCGGCTTACCGTCGTAGGGGTTGAACCAAAAGGTTGAATATGCAGCCTTAAAAATTTAGTGTGTGCAGTTCAGCACTGTAAATCTCAAACGCTGCATTTTCTTCTCACGTTTTCTAACTATAGTCTTTAAGCGGAGCGAAGCACAGGACACATAACGTATCGTCACTGACCTTGACGCCGCCGTGTCGGAGTGGCAACAGGCGTGGTGTCAGCTGACAATGAGCGGATAATGACAACGGAGCGATGCATCTTATCGGTAAAACTTGATGCTGCATAGCTTAGGTACTGCAAATTGAAATGCATGGAACGAGCGTTTACGTACGCACGTACTTACGTAACGTATATCAGAAACCCGGTATAATCTTACAACCTAATCTATTGTCACCAATTTTCGCGATTTAATAAAAATGGGATTGACTATATAGTTCCTCATGAGAAGAGGATGTGGTAGTGTCCGGAATGAGAAGGTCACCTTCTTTTTCAGATAAAGGCATGTTGTAGTTGATCGCTACCTTGTTTCGTAGTTGAACCGCTGCATATAAAACCTTGTACTTTTTTCTGATTAATAATCAATTTCTCGGTAAAAAGTATAACATCTGTTTTGAGTCTTCTATTTTTGGTTGTGGGGGCGGGGGGTATAGAAATATAAAGGGGTGGCCTTCTCATAAACATAAACAAATCGTGTTGTTCTGCCCATCCCTTCTTAAACCCGAGGTAAAGGATTATCCAAAACAGGTACTATTGTTATCATTGCGGTTTATTTTCGCCTGAAATCATGACTTCCTTTCTTTTTCCATCCAAACAAGTACGTTACTTGCTTTGTTCCCATAGAATTGTTTCATTTTTGTTTTTCAACGTGGGAATCTTACCAAAGAAAGAAAAAGTGAACCTCAAACATGGTTAGAAAACAGGCAAAAAATTATGGCTTTAAATGGTTATTTTTTTGTAATGTCGCTCCGGGCTTGGGTCCCTGTTTGATTCTTTTTGAAAGCAAAAGTGCTTGATTTGGAATTTGAGTGATTTTTTCTCCAAGATAGGACGATAGTTGTCTCGGGGAGTGGACCGTATCTTTGTGAGAAAAGTGTGGGAGACGCCGGCAGCTGCTCACCGTGCAGGCGTGCGGACGCCTTGGCAGGTAAATTTAGACTGGACTGGAGGGGCGTCGTGGCGCGGCGGCGGCGGCGTCGGCGTCGGCGGCGCCGTCCGGGCGGCCCTCGGGGGCGCCCACCAAGGAGAATGGCCCGAGTTACGGCTGTGGGGACGCGCCGCCCTCTTAAGGGCGACTTGACAAAAATGAGTTTGTGGCGCGCCTGCCCGGGGGATGGGGCTGCGGGGCGCGGGGCAGCACGGCGCGGCGAAGGAGCGAAGGACGACTAAGGCGAGTGTGTGTCCTTTCGGAGAGCGGCGGTGCGGTGACGGCGGCGGCGAGCCATTGTCGGAAATCGGGCGGCCTGCTGCTGGCGAATTCATTTCCCTCTTCTTGACCGAGCCGAGCGGAGAGGAGCGCGGCAAGGCGGGGCCCTTTTTTCCATTCCATGATATGACGACAGGAACGTCCGTGACGTCCCATCGCGGTACACAGTGGACGCGCGGCCAGCGCACCGCAAATGAAAACGTTTCTTCCTACATAAAGGCAACAGGTTCGTGAAGGTGCATACCAGGCGCCTTTTTCTTTTCAGAGCCATATTCATCATGATATGGAAACGTATATCCAAAGGGGAGACAGGATACAATAAAGCGGAGAGCCCGAGGCAGTTCAAATATGACGACGTCGTAAGGTAATGATGTCGCTGGACGAGCAAACAAGCTCAAGGAATACCTGGCTCGCTGAGCGATGCCCAAAAAAGCAATTACTAGTCGAGGAGCGTACAATGAAATTAGTTGGAAAGTTGCTGAGGAGGTGTTTATGTTCTGAAAGGACGGCAAGCGCTCGCGCTCCCGCGCTTTCGCGGAAGCTCTATGGAAGAGGGCAAATACTTGTTGAGCGTCAAAAGGACTCATTCCGTCTCACCATTCATCAGGTGGTTCTCCATATTCAATGAATGTTGCACTCTAATTGAATAGCCGTTGCTGAGCAAGTTGGATCCGAAGCAATGGCGCCCCGAAATGACCCAAGGAGTGTGGTGTATGTAACTAGCGGAATCCCTCGGAAGCTGATCCCTTTAAGCTGCAAAGCGCCATGGCTAATTGCCCGACTCGGCTGGCCCCGTTCGTACAGTGCCGTGGCGTGCACAGCAGCGCGCACAGCACGGCAGCGCGCAAACCTTGACGTTCGCTCGCGAAAATTGAATTCCGATTTGTCGACCGTACCGCGCGCGGAGCTACCAGTGAAAAGCGATTGATACTCGACCTCATCTTGGCCGACAGAAGCTTGCAGAAACGCCTTGCCGAATCTTAATTAAAATCTAAATGGAGGGCCCTGCATCACATCAACATTTCTCGTCGCCAACTTTATAATGGCGACTTCAATCAAACACCCAACACGAATAAATCACCTTAGATCTGAATCAAGCGGCCCTGATTGTCTCGCGAAGGCAGGGCTCCGCAGCCGCCGCCGCCGTCTCGATGTGACCTGTGCGGCCGGAAATAGGGACCTCTTTTTCGTTTACCAACTTGAAAGTTTGACGCCACCCTCTCCGGGGGATTACATCAACGGAGAAGTTCTTCACCTGCTGCGCTGCGCCGCTCTGTCCAAACACATCACCGCACCGCACCGCGGATAACTTCATTTAAAATTAATCAGATGTGCCGCTGTTTCTATTCAAATCACGATCGCGATTACCCAGACTGAAGCCGTTTTAGCGACGAAATCATTTTTGCTCGGGGCTCCAAAGAAGGCTCCAACTGCACCTGCACCTATAACAGGAATTTACTGATAAGGTCAAGACGACAAGACCGTGTTTTACATCATAATGACCGAGTTACAGATGATCCATTTTTAGAATGATTGATTTCCAGATGATCGATAAAACTCGATTATCTATTTTCTGTCAAATACAGAAAATACCATTTTCTGTGTTTGACAGTTGTGGTTGGGCCCTGTTCCTCCAGGACTGACTACTGATACGCGTCCTTCACGGTAAAAAATAGTTTTGTTACGGCAACAAAATTAGGGACAACAAATAAATTTTTTGTTGCTGCAACCGAAAATTGTGCTGCAGCAACCAAACGCTTTGTTGATAGAACTAAACATTTTGTTGTTGTAACAAAATATTTTTATCATCCCTTTTTTAACAAATGATTTTGTTGGTATAACAAAAACTTTTATACCGTGTTGATGAAGCCTTCCATCGGAGGAAGGCTGAGTTTTGAGCGAGCTCGTCTCGTACAACGTGAACTCCTCTTTCGCTCTGATAAAAGAAGTTGTTTCTAACGAAGGTCCTCTTTTATACGTAAGCTGTAATTCGTATAAAAATGTCCCAATCAGTTTACAAATTCCCCGATTCACTGGCACCGTAAAATCGACGAATATGCAACGCAGTATTCGAATTCTCTTTCATTCACTCAAAAATCGTCATGAACGTGAGTCGCACGAAAACTCTCCGACATGCTGTGCCGGAATGTCCCCAGCGAGTATACACGTATTTCGAGCTCATAGTTCGACCGGTATTAGGATAAGGATACACTTGAGTCAAAACTTCGGACGCAACTACAAAGTGTTTACACCACAAATCAAAGGGTCTTCAAAGGCTGTAAACATGATATTGGACAGTGTTTACGATACTTGACTTAACCCATTACCGCTCAAAGTATTAGGAGTGAAATTTAGCTTAAGAGAAATAAGAAGTATTTTTTTCCATTAAAATACGCAATTTAAAGCTTTGGAAAATGCCTAATTTGACATTTCTAGAGGGGTGATATTTTTTAAATTATGACAATACTGAACTGAGAAGATCCTCTATTTTTTTTTCTGTTTGCGAACGGCATCTCTGGGCGGTTGAAGGTTAAATTACAATCACGAATCACTTTTTAGGTGTATCTAAAGTTTGAAGTTAGATGTATTCTAATCGGACTATGCTTCGATAAGGAAAGAGCTTTTTGTTTTCGCATGTCCCCCGCCGCAAGTCCGCGGTTATGAAGTTCGCATACAGAGTCACGACCGCGTGCGATCTGTCAGCCGCCTCAAACGGATTCCTATCGTTTCTCGGCATTTAAATTCCTCCTGTGATCCGTCCAGTGAAACGTATTTGGGCGATATTATTTCTGTGACAAGTCTTCGCCCCGGAGGAAGCAAAGCCGGCCGGGGCGGTTTCAATCATTCGTCCTACCTTTCTAGAAAACCCCCCAAAGAGTCGGGCAAAGCGCTGCACGGCAAGCGCTAACCACCCTCCCCAAACCGGATTCCGGCAAAGCCATCAGACCGGACGGGGGGGGGGAGGAGGTGGTAGCGGCCGGGGTCGGCCCACGGATTTTCTCGCCAGAGCCCTTCCGATTCACACAGATGCCAAGCAGGTAATTTAAAGACTTTGACGTTCACGGGTTTACCCTTCTCCTCCCTTTCCCTTGTCCCCTCGGCCCTTGGCCCGAGCTGAGCGCCTTTAGGAGGCCCCGGCCCGTCCGCCCCTTCCGAACGTGTTCGCTGCAATTCATTGTCATTTCAGTCGTGATTCCGATTCCAAGTTTGCTTGTCAACTCGCACTCACCGAAGCGACCAGATGCTCCTTCTCTTTCCTTCGTTTTTTTAATTATTTGTCTCTTTTCAATAATCTGACTCGGGGAATTGGTTTCGTTTTTGAGATTAAGGATCAGTGATTATCCGTGGCCGCGCAAGTATTTTCAGAAGCAGTAGTTTTTTTTTCTTTTTTTTTTCTCCTGGACAGATGAATTCACTCCGTCCGCAGCCGTCCACACACGGGTGTGTTGCGGTTGCCTATCCTCGTTCGGAAGTGACCAATTTCCAGCTTCCTGCCCGTTTCCGAGTAAAGGTAGGCAAACACAAAACACCCATTGATTGTGTGAGAGAGCTTTATATGTCGACGTTGTACTCGAAAATAGACCGGCAGTATTTATGAGGTAGAAATTTACGCGAGTGTTTTATGGCTGAAAACCGGTAAAGTGTATGTGACTCTGAGAAACATGTGTATTTACTATACAAGGTTGAACGCATCATATTTTTTTTCAGAAGGGAGATCAAAACTTTATATAAATCTATGTTGACTTTAATTCATGTAACATTCCATTTTTGATGTCCTTTTTTTTCTTTCATTTTTAAGTACTACTTGAACCGTTTTATTATTCTTCTAGTGAATTGGTATCTACTTACCTAGGTTACTATACTTTTCTTTTAAGCATATTATAATTGTTTCCAGCTTTGTTAAACTTTTGCGGTAGGAAAACTCATAGGCTGTTCTCGACGCTCTGCAAATGAGTTTATTTGCACTGGCGAAAATATTGTCTTAGTCATCATTTTACAAATTGTCAGGCTAAGAACTTAAAAAAAAAACAAAAAGTAAATGCGATTACTCAACTGGCACAAATCGGGTAGTTTGTATCTACTATTTACATCTTACGTTTTGAAACATGATCTCAGAATAGTTTTATTTCGATAACCCTTTTTCGCAATATCCATTTATGTCTTAAAAGTTTCCAACTGTTTTGAGGACGCCTGGAATTGAAGTATAAGCAAAAACAAGGTTGCAAGTGCCGAACTTGGAGAAAGAATTCCCGAACTGACGATAATCTTCCCTCTCTTATCGTTCCCTTTTTACAGAACTAATCAGAATGAACCTTTCAAGCGCTACGTGCGAAAATTGTTATCAACAGATAAGTCGTGACCCTTTTCCTTCCAAGGGCTCAGCAAAGGCAACAGGGATCTTTAATAAAGATTTCTCGCTTTTTAAACCAAACTTGATTTTAAGTATCTCTTCTTTCCTGCAGCAGGTCACCCGGTACTCGAAGATTAAAGATTTCTAGCAAGGAGTAAAGTACGTCATATCCATTCAGTATCCTAAAATATTTCGACGAAATAGTTCCTGCAGATCAGCGCTTTACCCGCTACGAAATTGTTTCAAATCACAAAAGGGTCTCTCCCAATTGAAATCATATAACAAGACCGAATTGCTATTATAGCTCGTAAATCAAGAAACGCTAAAACTTTCCTGATTTTTAGTTCGCTTAAAACGCGTTTAAAAATCATGAATGAGCTTTTTCTTTGCGTGAAAGAGCCAATTTAAGGCTCGCTTGAAAGTTCGTAACCCAGTTTAGTCCCTCCGAAATATTTCCATCATTCAATCTCGACGGTATAATGTTAATTCGCTGTCTCTGTCCCCTTCCAACTCTTTATTTCCATGAAATAGAGCCGTAAAGCATCTTTAAAGCGCGTAATTCATAGCCCGGATCGTGCTGCATCACTTTGATATAAAGTAGCAGTGAAATAAACCTGACCGTGGAAACTTGAAAGTAGATTATTCCGTCAAAGCAAACGAGATTGTCATAACTTGAAATGTTATCATTGTAAAAGGTGCTCCGACGTCCCTTTCCGATAATGCGAGTTATAAAAGAGATTCGGAGTCGGTGGCGCGGCGCTCGGCGGCGACCTGAAGGGCTCCTTCGGGATCTGTGGCGCAGGGCGCTCCCCCGGGACCGGCGAACGCGGAAGCTGGCGACCCGCAAATCGAAACAACGCACTCAATAAAACTATCGGGCAAACATCAAAAGCGGACGGCTGCTCACGGCCACGGGCGGCGTGCGGGCAGGCCCCTCCGGCACTCCGGCTCGCTGTGCTGCGGCCCTGGCCCCGGCCCGACCGCACGGAACGCTCCCTTGGGTCCGCCTCCCCCTTTCACCGTCTTCAAGGCCCGCGGCTTTCATCCCCCACAACCACAAAACGTTTCCGGAAGGTAAAAGGTGAAGCAGCCGCCTTGATAAAACGCACTTTATGTAGAAGAAGGCCGAGTTCATTTAGACGGCGCGGGTGCTGCCGCCGATGCCTGGGGTCGATTTCATCTCGGCCCGCTTTCGTCACTTCGGAACTATCAGGAATGACGACTGCAAGGGTCACTCTTTCCTCCTTCCGTTTTTCATACTAACCCTCCAAGAAAAATTGGAGCGCTAAGAAAGCCGAGCTGTTGCTTGATCACGTTTCTTGTGGCGGCCGGTAACAAATTACATTCGCCCGCAAGGGAGGTGAGGTGGGGCTGGAGCAGCGTTGGGCCAACCGCCCGCTCCGGGCCGCGGAGTGCGGCGAGGATAAGGCGCCGTCACCTGGAACGGTTTGGCTGCAAAGGGCTGATGGCGCAGGTGAAAGGAACGTCTGGCTGCTCCGCAAGAGAAGCAAGTCGAGCAGAAACTTGATAAGGGCAAGAGCGATGACTGGAAGGGCGTAGACCAAGACGCCGCCACGATAATCCGCAACTATGTCAGGTGCCGTGCTTCCTTTATAGTCGTTTCTGCTTCACCTACCGTTTCATTACGCAGATAATACTTTATCTATGTCCTCACAGCCAGTGCTCATCTCTAATTACACAGGTGTTGTTAGCGCTGATGACCCATCTTTTGTTCCTTTGAGGCCGCTCCTTGTTTGCATGATTGTACGCTTTCATGTCGCAGTCTTCTGTTTGCTTCGTTTCATCTTCTTGAGATGATCCCCTTTGAGTTTGGAACGTTATTGTTCCGGCTTTATTGACACCAGATCACAGCGTCCTGTCAATAGAAAGAGTCTGGAGAGAAATGGGATCAAGCCTGCCGATAATGGCAGGTTGGAGGTAGGTCTGCTCCCCGATGGAGGATCTTCGACGGAGGCCTTGAGCTCGTGCCGGTGAGCATCGCGCTGCGAGCCGGAGCGGCACGGCGACGGCGACGGACGTTGCCTGGGGAATCGATTCCCTGAAAGCGACACATGTTCGGACCGGCGACGCCCCGCGTTAGCATAAAGCCCGGCTTAGAGCGCGGGATTACCCCAAGCATCATTACGGTGCGCAAGATTGGCACAGACAGGTCCGCGATTTACCTTGAGCCTCCTCGTTTCAGACCACTTCCCTTTGTTGACTTTACACGCTGTAAAATTATGCGTGCCTGTTAAATCGGTTAGCTTTGTGTCCAAAGTAGGCCATTGAAGGGAGCAGTTCTGAGGTTTACCCGCGCTTCCAGTAACATCCTCTTTGAGACAACTCCCAAACCATGACTTTCTTCTGATTTCGAAAACTTCTACTTACTCAGTAAAAACGAAACACTTTGTTAGGGAAGTTCTTACCTGTTTTGGGTGAGAAAATAAAACGGGAATAGTACGTATTTTGATTATTTTTCTAGATAGACCTATGTTCAGCCACATCAATGGAAAGCTCTCGTCGACACCTTTTGAAATATATGGTTGGACATTGGTCTATCTTGAAGAATTACCAAAATACGTACCACTATTATTTTATTTTCACACCCAAAACTAATAAGAACTCCCCCAAACAAGTGTTTCGTTTTTACTGTGTAAACATACTCCCACAGAAACGATTCGTGATGCCCTGAAAATGTTTTCTTGGTGTGACAAAACAATTTCTCCTGCCGCAAGAATCTTTTTTCTTGTCCCAAGATTCTGTTTTCTTTCAACAAGAATGTTTATCTTGCTGCAAGAAAAAAATCTTGTGCCAAGAAAAAAGATTCTTGCGTCAAGATTTTTTGTCACTTTATCAAACGACATTTTTTTTCGCGTCAAAAAAACATTTCTGTGAGTTTGATAGTTACAGGAGGAGTAAGTTTCAAGTGCGCTCGCGTTATTCATCCCTACGTTTTGTATCACGTAGGTGCTCCGGGTCAAGTTGCCACCACCATCACCACATGCTCTAATAGGTGTGCAGCTAATGTCCGTCGGTTAACCAACTGTTGTGGCTACGCTGTGAGCGTTGCTCTGCCTTACTGCAATCTTGAATACGGACCTTAAAGGACTTTTGCCCATGAAGCTTTTGTTTACCATCGACTGTTGTATACAAACTAAATTTCGACGTTGGCTCGTGAAACCTTTGCGCAAAAAAGGCTTTTTGATGAGGCATTCCTATCATGCCTGACTGACCGTCAAGAATTTCTCATAATATAAACGGAAATGACCATTTAATTAAGATCGACTCTACGTTTGCTTCTTTTTTCGCCAAGTTGGGAGGTTATATTCATGAAGAAGGTACGAGTAAGGCTTGACGAGATGGGGACCCCCGCTCCTAGCTCGTCACCGAGTGACGTCATGCGCGCACCTCCGCTGACTGTACCATGTAATGGGCAAGTTTTTCGTCGAGCGATTCGAGTGAGGGGACGGTATAGCATGCAATGGGATGGGATGTCAGCGCAGCTGCCAATTCCATCGGTATATGCAGCCGCACGTGGGCAAACCGTTATGCATGACTTTGCTGGCATGCAGCCCTATAAAGTAAACATCGAGCTTTGTTTCATATGCCGTGATTAGGTGGCACAACAGTCCGTATGTCAGTCCCGACAATGAAGGGGAATAAAACAGTGTCTCGGTGATGAGGCATTCGTGAAAAGTATCATTTTTCAAGCTCCTTTTGTAGGGCGATAGAATGATTTTGTAAGTTGCGCAATTATGATGTACTTTTGGTGTCGGGAGGAGACAATGGGTTTGTGTGTCGGGATAACAAAGAGACAGTCTGAGCCGTCTCGCCCTTCGCCCTTCAGCCCCTGTGTGCGCCACTGAATTAATGGAGTACAGAAAAATCCACAGGTTTCCAAAGAGGGTCGCGCCGTCTCACCGGCTTACTCCACTGAGTCACAGCCGGGGCCGCTAATCCACTAGGAGTTCCCCGTGAGGTGGGTATCTTCTGTCGCCACAATAAAACGAAATCAATCAATAAGGACCAAGTTTCGGAGGAGAAGAGATTCGTAAAGACGCGGCATTATATACTTGGCGGGCGGCAAAATAGGAAGGAAAAAAATGGGGGTGGCACCTGGCTTGGAACTTTCCTGCGGGTGGTGGGCACCAGCATCTTGAACAGTTAAAGGAGACGATGTTTCAGGAGAAAAGAGAGCACGTCCAGAAAATGGAAAAACGCAAAAGAACCGCTGACGAGTTATAAGCGACTGTGAAGTGAACATTGGAGTGACAGATGAAGAGCGAACTGAAGACGTAGGATTGGTAAGGTGTTTCACGGCGTGGCCAATTTGGAGAGGTACCGGCTCGGTATTTACCTGGAGGGGGAAGGAAAACCACTGTGAACCTCCTCAAGGTGGCCGGCCTCGGGCGAGTATCGAACCCGTGCCTCCCGAACGAGAGGTGCGTAGGCTAACCACCGTACCACCACTCTCGGTCAACGTACGAGTTTGTTCTCTTCGTTGAGGTCTAGCGCTTGGCAAGGCCTGCTTTGAAGACGTCGTTCCACCCGGTGTATTGCCGCTGAGATAACGCATCGTATAAAAATTCCAGCGAAATAACAAGATGGAGGAAGGCGGTGTCTGATGGAATTCGGCTAAGAATTTGATAAACAATTGATGCGAATTAAAGCGCGTCTCTTATAAGGTCAGCCCGATGCCCCGGGCCCGGGCCGTCCAATCAAGTCGGAGTTTATGCCAAGCTGGAAAATTGAAGGAATTGTGTCGGACCTTTCGTCCCAAGGTTATAGATCCCCTCGAGAACGCTTTATAGATTGCTGGCAAAACAGCCATTTTCGCTCCCAAAGGTCGGACTATTTGCGAGGAGAAGAACAGGGAAAAGAAAGGGAACCGCGAACAGGATAATCCATTCTATGCGGAGTCTCGCCGTGAGCGGGACACCCGAAGATGGTCGAAGTTTGCCGGTGTTTACCGATCAGGGAAGCCCTCTCCTCCGGATTTATTAGCCTTCATTTATCCATCTTTCGGGGAAAGCATTCCGCACCGCTCATCGCCCTACAGCCCTCCGCGCCTTCCACAAAAATAAAGTTGCAAATTAAACACACGTGTCTGTACTTTAGACCGATTGGCTGGAGACGCCGTGTTCCTCGAAGTAGGGACAGAGAGGGGAGAATGAGAGGAGTTGTTTCTCCCCTCAGCCGGCATTCATCTCCTTCAAAGAAACCCCTTTTGGACGCAGTCTCTTGATATTCATTTTCAATTGGTCATTTAGGCTCTACCTGACACTGCGGTTCTCCCGGCTCCGCATCGCATCCCCAAGTGAAGCGACCCCCTCTGCGTCGCCTCACCACCGCACCGATTCGAGTTATACCCTCGGCAAGCCTCATTAAACCGAATCCCGTGTTTAGGGACACTTGTCGAGGTCTGGACTGTATCGCATCCACTTAATCGATCGCATCGTCTTATCCGCGAAGCATCTTGCTCATCTACGGCTAGAAACTGTTGGAGATGACCCCTGCGAAACAGACCCCACCCTGGCGGGCGACGTGCGACGCGAGCGACTAGCCGCTCCTCTCCGCCCCCGCCTGCCGTCTTCCTGTTTGGCGATGCTTATCATAATGTGCGCCGCGCTCGGGCTGATGCTACCGATCATCCGGAAAGAAGAACATCAGCACTTTTTGTTGAGGGAAGAGGAAATGGCAGCCACGATATTGACGTCCTATACCTGAAACCTTTACTCCGAACCACGACTCGGGGGAGCCACGATAAAGTGCGAGAATAATCGGAAATATCACCTGTCGCCCGGGCTTTTTGTAATCCCTTCGTTATCCTCGATGTAAGCTGCAGCTTCAACTTTCCGGGGATCTGGAAGAGCGTGAATGTCGCTGATCTTTAATTAATTCCGTCTCTATCGAAGGTACAGTAATGAATTGGAGTTTTCGCTTACGGAGCTCCACGAGCGGCAACTTTTCAAATACTTTATTAGACAATAATTGGAAGAAAGGGCCACTTTATTATCGGCAAGCCCGCCAGCCACTTTTTTGGTCGCCCTCTCTTCTCCCCCTCTCCTGTGCGGGCGGACGGCATCGCATGCACGACCAGACTCAGGCTCCAGCATCTCAGCAAATCTGCCGACTAAGGCCATGAATATTCAGGTGGGAAGGGAGGTTCCGCGATAGGCTCTCAATTATCCCAAGTAGCGGACAAGGCGTCTAGTAGCCTCTTAGCGGTCGCGCCGGGAGTCGGGACACTGCACCTGCAGGCACGTCGCACCAAGCCACGCACGACAAAAAGACCCTCATGGAGTGAGTCCTTACTCTAAAGCACCCTTGTGCATTTTAGCTAAGCGAACTCCCATGGCACGGCCGGCGACCGGGGCGGGCGCCGGCGGACTGCCCATGTTTGTCTACATTGAAATAGCGACCGCGTTACACCGGCACTTGTTCATCAATCATGCGGGGGCGGAGCGGCGGGGAGGCGCGGGGGCAGGGGCTGCGTCATGGGGATCGGCCTACCTTACACGTTCACCCCCTGTGACCACTCGAACCCCCCCGGCGCGCCGCGGCGTCCCCTGTCCTGCCCGGCCACTTCACTTCCCCTCCCCTGCGAATGTCCGTCCGCATCGCATAACCCTAAATAAAGAAGGAGGGGGGAAAATAAATACACGGCCCTTTTGGCGTTCTTTCTTTCCTTTCCTACGTTCCTTTCCTGTCATCTTCAATCTTGTACGGCTTGCCGCAGATCACCCCACCTATGGCGGCGGCGCCAGCGCGGCGCGCTCGTCCAGCCACCCCTCTCATATTCCTGCGCCTACAACAACTTAAATACTCCTACAGAGGCGGCTCAGTAGGGGCGGCGGGGGCGGCGCGGTGGGGCCTGACTGACTGACTGTTGTGTCATCCACTCTATTTATCAGGCGTGCGGTCGACCACTAACCTCGCGGAGGAGGTGGGGGCGGCAACGTTAGTGAGGCGACTGCCTCTTTACGATGTAAGCAGATTTGCTGTCATCCAGCCTAGGTAGGCAACCCTCGCGCCTTTGTTCGCCTCTGCCATCGATCGCCCTTTACAACTTTTTGTGTGTGCGAGCGAGGGTAAGACATGAATGGGCCATCTGGCGACTGGAGACTCCCTTCCAGCCGCACCTCACCTCTCCGCCCCACGCCGCACTCATTGCCATGCCCATTTTGCAAAACGCTGCTGGCTGCGGAGCTCCGCTGCGTCGGCCCAACACTCTCACCTGAAAGACTTCAATCTGCCCCACCGAAATGCAGAGCCATTTACTCCGGATCTTCCTTCGGACCTGACTCCTATTCAAACGTCCGCAAATACGAGGATTTACTTTCCCCGTGGCCACTATAAGAGAAAGGGACGCAAACACATGGCGAGAGTAAAGGTATACTTTCCTTGTGTGCGGATCTCCATGAAATGGATAGTTATGAACAGTGGTTCTCACCAGCCGCTCCCACGCTTAGGCAACCGCAACACTTCTTTGTTCGCCGTGTTGCCTAACCTTTGATGTAGCTCGTACAGCACAAAAAGTCGATTTCTTCTTCACATTTTCTGTTCACCGAAATCAGTAAGACTCTAATCCATGCACCCTTAAATCTTTTATGTGGAAAATTACGTTCACAATAATCGCAGAGATTGTGTAAAAACTTAAATTTTAGGAAAAAAAAATAGGCTGAGAAAAACATTTTTGTAACCCATGTCCTTTTAGTGAGTGTAGTGATTACTACTCTGACTGATACTCTAGTGATTACTGTAGCCAATAGAGTATCAGATAGTGTCTTTTGTAGGTCCTATATACAATTAGATATGCTATTTTTTTTCTTTCTGTTCCAGGTAAGAACCTTTCACGATTGATGTTTGTAAATTAGGTAAGCAAGGCACTTTAATAGAGTTGAAACGTTGCTTAAACGTTTCCTCAGCGGAATAGACAGCTTTTGAATGAAGGCGACGAAGCCGAGTTGCCATTCAAAACTAAGTTAAAACGTCTTTGAAAGAGCCGCGCCCCTACATTCGGAGGCTGCCTCCCGTGAAAACTCCTTTTTATCGCTCAATAAGTACGCATTTACGGTGCAAGAAATGTAATTAGATAAATTCAACCTGTAATGACAGCTCCGCAAATCATTAAATATAACTACAAATTTCCTAATATAATCTTTTTAAAAAATAAAATAAATATAATAGTCGCATTTTGAAAAGTGATGATAATGATAATGTCCTAATTACTGTTTTCAATCAAGAGTTGTCATCGTAGAATGGATTAAAAATCAACAAAATTACCTTAAAAAAACATTTTGTTTGTTAACCCATAACAGCCCAAGGTATTTGAAGTGAAATTTAGCTCAAGAGAAATTTAAAGGATTTCCCCCATTAAATTAAGCAATTTTAAGCTTTGGAAAATGCCTAAAATATTAAATTTCAGATTTCTAGAGGAGTGTTTTTTTTTAATATTTTGACAATGCTGAACTAAAAAGATCCTCTGAAGTAAATATTTCTGTTTCCGAAAGGCATCGCTGGGCGGTAGTGGGTTAATGGCGCAAATATTCATAGGCACAAATATAGGTAAGTTTTTCCTCGAGAGATGCGGTTATGTTGAATATTCTCCAAAATGAGATGTCCTCAATCGGTTCAAACGGTAGATGCAGTACTTTTATAAAGTTTTCTGAAGGTGTGGACCATAAATATTGTTGTTTCACAAACCGGCGTTGTGTTGCGCATCTGAGAGCGGACAACGGCCATGTGTTTTGCATCCGATAATAAGGCTGTACCTGCATTGGGACCGGTGAGCAATATAAGAGCGAGACGGCAGAGTGGCGCCCTAAGGATATTGCAGTATTTCTTTCTCGTATTTCGCCTGTGCTGTTTTGCCCTGATAGGGGGGATTGCCAGAAACTGCCGTGTAAACGGAGAGGCCGCGGAAGAGGGGCGCGGAAGAGGGGCGCGGAAGAGGGGCGCGGGGGAGGGGCGTGGGGGAGGGCGTGGACCTCCAGCCAGGCGCCACTGCCGCTCCGCACCGGTGATGGATCGCACCTCCTGATTGACTTAAAACACCGGCGATTAGCCTGTCATCGAGCCACTATTACGATAAATAAACCTGTCTGTTCGAGTATCACCAAAATTGAGTGGGACCTGATCGCAGCTCTCCACTGGAAGAGATTCGTTATCTATTCCGATGTTGGAGAGCGGCGTTTTAAAATCCCCTTTAAAATTTCAGTGAAGAGGAGTTTTTGAAATTTGTATTTTAGTTAATTTTTTCCAACCAACGTTGGAATCATGAAAATTTCAGGGAAGAGTAATTTTTGAAATTTGTATTTTAGTTTGATTTTTTTTTCAACCAACGTTGGAATCGTAAAAATTTCAGTGAAGAATAGTTTTTAGAATTTGTATATTAGTTAATTTATTTTAACCAATGTTGGAATCATGAAAAGTTCAGTGAAGATTAATTTTTAGAATTTGTATTTTTGTTAAATTTGTTTTCAACCAACGTTGGAATCATGAAAATTTCAGTGAAGATTAATTTTTAGAATTTGTATTTTAGTTATTTTTTTTTCAACCAACATTGGAGTCATGAAAATTTCAGTGAAGAGGAATTTTTAGAATGTGTATTTTAATTCATTTTTTTTCACCCCACGTTGGAATCATGTACCCTTTTCCCCCGCTTGGGATGGAGGGGTTCACTTGCCTCAAACTGCCTTTCCGCACGAAAAGTGGAAACTTTTTGTGCTCTTTTCTGCCTTCTTTTTTGTGTTCCGCGAATCGTTCACACCTGTCTACGTTTTCAAGTTGATTCTAAATGCCCATAAATTAGAGGCAGGAGTGCGTTTTTCGCCCTCGAAGGAAATATATGTGGAGGATGTGCTTTTCCTCTTTGGCTTGTCGTTGTTTCTGCTTGGAGGCATGTGTCCTGGTTTCCGCGCATTTTCCATTTCCGCTGCAAGAAACATACTTGTAGTCTAACGATTCTGTGTGGCCGCAGAGTTGGTGCGATCGCCGCGGGAGGTATCTAGTGATTGTTTCATTAGGCGTGCGTCTGATTTATTTGATGGTGTAAAAATAGGTTCCCGAGGTAGTGTGTGCGTCGCGTCGGATTCCGAAAGAGGAAGACAGCACATGTTATTTAAATTGCGCGCTCTTTTGTAAATAAATAAAAGGAAAAGAGTCGCACTCGTAAAATAGGCTGGAGGATCCAGGCCCGTGATTGTTCGTTCCGACTTGTAAATGTTGGATTACCTCGTATCGGTCGTGTAAAAGCGTCTATAAGGAGCGTTTAGTAACGAATGGGGTCGCGGGGAAGCGTAAACCAGGAAGAGTGCCAATTGTCGACACGGGAATGCCTTTCAGAACAGGGTGGGGGAGCGGTGTTCAAGAGGACCTCCACAAATGTTATCCGCGTCCCCAAAGGAAAAACAAAGAACTCCACGTCGCTTCGCCTATTTTTTCCTTTTTTTTTCGCTCGCCGTTTCCAACGAGGCGAACGGGACTGGCAAGCCGGCGACGCGAGCCCGGAGGAACGCTTAGACTGGCCCGCTGCACAGAGGTGTAGTGTCGGATGCCTACCTAAAGGGGCTTTACACCAAGAGCCCCTGATATGGGCAATGATAACGGCTCGGCGCTGCGGCGTGGGCCGACGACGGGCACAGCGAAGCGAGCATGTCCCCTCCGGAAGGAAGACTCGTCAAGAAAACTCCCACATTCTCGAATTGAATAAAAGGGAATCGATTGGGGCGGATTAAGGTTGCTGATGTATTTATTGCGCGCTGTAATGTAAGAGGTAGATTCCTCGGCACGGCGTGGCACGTGTAGGCCTACGCCGCCGTCGGCGAGACCTTAACGCATCCCAGAGGCGTGTGATAAAGGATCGCGTGCAAATCGCTCGAACGGAGGATATAACATGTCATTGTTGTTTCCGAAAAGTGAAAGTAAAATTGATGATCAAGGTGGTTTTGATTGTGTCATCTCTTGAGATTTGGCGAATCCGACAAGCAAACCCCCGGGATATGGAAAGAGGACAGGGAATGGACGATAACAAAGTGGATTGTTGAAGGAGGTGCACAACAAGACAAATGGAAAGCGGCAGTCCTCTGTCGAAGATGAACAAAGAAGGGCGGGTTTGAAATCGAAGCATGTACCGATGCCGGAACAGCGCCGGAATCCGACTTTTTCTTCTTCTGCCCTCCGCCTACTCTCCGCCTGTCGCACTCCCAAGGAAGCGGCTTTGAGTTACTCGAATTGTGTAATAGTGATTCAAGGACGTCCTGTTTTCTACTTTGATAACGCACTACTTACGTTGATGGATGGCAAATAAAGAGGAAAATGACCCAGATTTCGGACTATGATTTAGGAGGCACAGATTGTGTATGAAAGCGAACGCGGTGACGTGCGAGGGAAGGGAAGTTAGCCAGCGCTAGCGAGGACAACCTGCTCGTGTTTCCCCCGGC
>Ga0058701_10001244_pt1 | contig 17941 bp, 11 predicted proteins | sample AgamicOrMae_FD_97039 | JGI IMG/M metagenome (GOLD analysis project Ga0058701, IMG submission 97039) | Agave microbial communities from Guanajuato, Mexico - Or.Ma.e | ecosystem: Host-associated > Plants > Phyllosphere > Phylloplane/Leaf | place: Guanajuato, Mexico | collected 2012-06-04
ATTCAATACTTTTGAGACTGACATGCAAGATTTTTTTTCCCTTGATTTTTTTAATTTAGGAAAAGTGCTTTGATATGATCGCTTCCCAACTTTTCCGTCATTTTCCAATCATTCTAAAATGTTGTTCCCCTAAAAATTAGTCTACATTCAACACCCTTTAAAAAGCTAATAATCGGTCAAATGATACCAGTTTGTGGCAAGCGGACAAAATAGAAACATCTTTTCCCTGTCCAAAAAAAAGAAAAAAAAACCTGAATTTAAGACGATCACGAAAAGATACACATCCTCAGGAACTGAGCACAGACTAGTTTCTCTTCACAGGACCAGTGTTACGTCATGTGACATTTAAAATCTGCGTCGCAACTCCATCCCGTAGTCCTGTAAAAGCCGACACCATGAACACCATGGTCGGAAGCAACTTGATGGCATAACCGCGATGTCTGATACGCAAGTAACTCACCTGCCGCACTGACGGACTGGACACACCCACTCTTGTTTGAATGCAGATATAGCTTCTGTAGTCAAAGTACCAACTGACATCAGACAGATCGCTTGCTGATACGAAACGCAGTTCTACCGAGTGGAGCGCTCCATACACTGCGTTCAACGAACGTTTTCCCCCAACTTTAACGCGTTCCTAATTAGCGGGCTTCCAGAATTTGGAGACCTTCGAGTGAAAAGTTGGTTAGCTTCCGACGGAGTAACCAGTAAGAGCGTTCATATCTGATATAACTCTTACTGGGGGGGGGGCATTCGATAGCGCAAAAAACCACAAGCGCCAACGCCGCAAGCACCAGTCCGTAACCGCCAAACGAGAAATGTCGCTAACGCCAAAGTTCTATAGGTTAGGTCAAGCTAGATTAGGTTAGGTTAAGTCAGGTAAGGTTAAGTTAGGTTAGGTTAAGTTAGGTTAGGTAAGGTTAGTATTGCGGTTAAGAACTTTGGCATTTGCGACTTTTCTCGTTTAACGGTTACGGATTGGCGCTTGCGGCGTTGGCGCTTGTGGTTTTTGGCGCTTATGACAGCTACCCGGGAGATGAATCACAGAGACTGAAGATTCAACCTCAAAAACGTTCAATGTTTTCCCGAAAAGGTTCTCTCTCACGAGTAACTATCTATAAACTTTGGCGTTTGCAACTTTTCCCGTTTAGCGGTTACGGATTGGCGCTTGCGGCGTTGGCGCTCGCGGCTTTGGCGCTTGTGCTTGTTGGCGCTTACGACAGCTACCCCTCTTACAAAAAGGTTTCCTCAACTTTTTTTCGTTTATATTTCGAAACTACTAACTTTGGCACATGTTTAAGTTTTCGTTTCTTGTGTAAGATTCAGTGTCGTGTTTCAAAACTACTCGCAATTTATAACCAGGAATTAGCATATTCTTGAACGAGCATTTTCAACTAGTACAGTTTCATTTGAAGCCATCAAAATATGATTCTGTAGGTGCCCTGCATTTCATTTCCGATTTCCTTTGCCTCCGTAACAGAGGATAAACATTAATTACCGCTCGTCACATTATTGATGGGTCGCGCTGGCGAAGTATGGGGATTGGGTTATGGGTGGTTTCAGGGGAAATCTGTTTTCGGCAAACGAACAAAACTCTTACAACATGAAAGAGCGCGTTGTGTACGCAAAACAACAAAGCTGTGTACAGCCGAATCAATTTTAAATTGAGCCATTAGCGTAAACAAGTGAATTCGCGGTTTCGCAAAGACCTTTATTGTTATTGAATAAAGACATTTACCTCACAGATAACAAAGCAAATATGCTCAACGAATCGTTTGCCTTACGAAATTCTCATAGATGAGTTTCTCGTGCCCTGATGACATTTAATCTTTTCCTGCAGTCGGCATAACAGGATACTAAGAAATGCAACCTTTAAGAATGCGCCATATCCCGTAAAAGGGGAAACAAGATGGCGGATGGAAAACTGAAATCAGCGCCACATTCTTGATCCTTTTTTTTTTTGTATTTTGCGGCTTATCACATTTTGACACTTCAAAGACATTCCATTAAATAAACGAGTCATGCCGGCGCTGCCATTCGAAGAAATCTTTGGAAAAGTAATTAAAAGTGCTTTCTGTGCTTAAGTTGGAGTGCGTTAAAAAGGACCTCATCATTGAGTACGGACTTCGAAAAAGACCCAAATATCTCACAGAAAAAAAAGATGATGCAGCAAAAATATTTAGACAGAAATAAGGACTGTTTTTTTTTAACTTTTTTACGAAAATAGCTCAGTGACTAATGGATAGACTCTCACATTTATCAAACTATTCAAAGACAAAAAACTTCCCTCACTTGCATTTTCTTTTTATGCAAAACAAAAAGTGAGTGTTTATTAACCCGACTGCCCCATTTAAAATGTATTAGGTTGAGTTCCGGGCGTTCAAGTCACCTCCCATATAAATTGCATTTAGTTGGCTACGTGCGTTCAAGCCTCCATAATTTAATGCATGTCGGGTTAATAGCAACACCAGAAAAAAAATCTACAGCAAATTTAAACAACAAAAAATTCTCATAACAGTCTCATTACCTTTTTAGAAAGTAGCAAAAAAAAATGCTTGTCTTTAATTTTCTAGAGCATATCATTGGCTCAAATCGGTTAATTTCTAAAATATATTTTTAGATTTTCTTCTCTTTTTTTGCCCTTTGCCTTAGCTCAACTCGGTTCCCTGAGACAAGCTATACAGTGGGTCACAAAAGTCATGACCCCTGCTTCCATAAGAGATACATGAAAGCGAGGGTCATGATTTTTGTGGCCGAATGTACCTGTATCCGGTTATTTTCCTGTGTGAAGGGGTCACATTGTAATAATATGATTGTCGGATCTTTGGAAGAGAGGCATTATCAAAGGCGCAGCAAATAAATCCAATAGGAGGTGTCGGTGCCTCAAAGAAGCTTTGTGCCCGCCAACATTCGCCTTCACGTCGTTAGCAACCGCCACAACGCCGCCGTAACCGCCGCAACCGCCGCAACGCCGCCGCCGTCAGCGGACCTGCTTTATTGCTTTTAAATCCGAAAAACGCATTTGGAACTCCACACAGAGATGTTATGGTTGCCCCCATTCTGGAGACGCGGAAAATTTTACCGCGAAAAAACAAGACGCTTTCCTCTTTCAAGAAAACGCTGTTTTGGAAACCTGAAGTAATCTAATCTAACCAGCGAACATTACCTTACCTAACTTAGCCTACCCTTAAGGAGGTATTGCGAGCTTTATCACATAAGAAAACATGTAATGTTTTTATAAATATTATCATTTTTTTATTCTGAATTATTTGAAATTTTGGAACACAGTATACTTCCCATGCCTCGATTCCCCAACAAAACGATGACTTTTTAAAAAATCATTGTTTTTTTCCAGTTTTTGGATAAGCTACCAGCCTTTAGATATATTTTTGAAAAAAATTTTAACCCATAACAGCCCAAAGTCTTTGGAGAGAAGTTTAGCTTAAGAGAAATTCGAAGGATTCCCTCATTAAATTACGCAATTTTAAGCTTTGGAAAATGCCTAAATTATTAAATTTCAGGTTTCCAGAGGGTTGATATTTTTTAATTGTGACAATACTGAACTGAAAAGATTCTCTAAAATATGTTTTTCTGTTTCCGAAAGACATCGCTGGGCGGCAGTTGGTTAAAGCTGCGCGTCTAAATTTTTTGAAAGTTTTTTAGTTTGGGAATTCACTTGATTTAAAGCATACAGCTACTCAACAAAATCATGCCCTTCCTGTTTAAGCTTAACATTTTTAAAAATTAAGTTGGGATAGTTGAAAAATTCTAGGTTTGTGGAGGTTAGATTTTGTTAGGTTTAAAAAGCGGCCGGTTTGGGAAAGTTAGGTTACTATTTCTGTCGGACACGATCTCAAAACGCAGCTGTAACAGGAAGTTCAAGGCCTTCTGCTTTCATGATAGGAAACGACTAGGCTTGGCTGTTTCTGCGAGCGAATAGCAGGCGAATAGCCGACGGCGTGTTTGCGAACGCTGGTCAAGTCACAGCTGTCTTTGTCCAGCATTCCATCGCCTCGGCGGGCGACCGACTGCCACCTGCGTCCTCTCAGAACTCGACCCAATCTCTTAGACATTTTCTCTTTCAACTTAACATCTCAGTGAAAGCAAAAAACGTTTACTCAGCAATTACGCTCCCCCATCGATTCAATTAAAAAAAGGACGCGACCCAGATAATTAATGCTTTAAATACATCTTTTTTGACGATTAAGGAAACGTTACGTTAGATGGGGAATCGTTAGATTAGCTTAAAGAGCGTTAGGTTTCGTTAGGTTAGATTTCATATTCTCAAATCTGATCACACTTCACGGTAAAAACAAAATTCCCGTTTTGGGGAATGCCATACCCTGTTTTGGATATGAAACTAAAACGGGGGTAGTGCGTATTTTGGTTATTTTTCAACATAGACCTATGTTCAGCCACATCAATGGAAAGCTCTCGCCGACACCTTTCCGTTGATATGTCTGAACAAAGGCTTATCTCGAAAAATAATCAAAATACGCGTTACTCCCTTAGTTTTAGAGATATGCCTATGTTCAGCCACATCAATGGAAAGCTCTCGCCGAGACCTTTTCAATGATATAGCTGAACATAAGCCTATCTTGAAAAAAAACCTAAATACGTACCACGCCAGTTTTGGTTTCACACCCAAAACAGGTATAGTATTCTCCAACTCGGGGTTTTGCTTTTACTGTGTGGCGAGCTTTACTAACTTCACCTAATCTGAATGATGAGCAGATCACTGCTCGATGCTTGGATCTCTGTGGGAGAAACTCTTGACTTCTTCAAAACCGATTCACAGCAAAATGAGTGTAATTAGCCAATAAAGGCGTTTGTTTTTACAAAAGGCCGGCATTTTGCTTCGGTTGTCCGATGCTCATTATTGGGGCGGAGTATCGCAGCGAGTTCACAAAAGGTGCAAGAGGAGTGGTTATCGGCAGGCAGCCTGGCAAATGCACTTCATAATGAGCTTCAAAGCACATTAAAATACCTTACTCACTTTTCGAATTTCACGAACCAAAAGCAAGTTGCTAAACCATTTGAAAAAAAAGTGCTTTTAATAGTTCCCTTGAAAACAGTCGACTGCGATCTTTCGGCACGTAAAAAAGCTTAAATGGGCTTAAAGAGCATCTGCATGTCTTACCAAGAAATAAGAAATATATTGCTCGCTGAATTTCAACCCATAACAGCCCAAAGTATTTGGAGTGAAATTTAGCTTGAGAGAAATTCAATTTTTTCCCCGTTAAAATACGAAATTTTATGCATTGAAAAATACCTACATTATTAAATTTCAGGTTTCCAACGGGGTGATATTTTTATTAATTGGGACATTACTGAAATAGAAGGGTCCTCTAAAATAAATGTTTCTGTTTCCGAGCGGTTTCCGGGCGGAAGTGGGTTGAAAAGCAAAAACAAAACGCCTTTTGCTAGAACAGATAAAAATAACTTATAGTTATGGATATTCAAATGGATATGTTATGTTATTCAAATGTAATCAAATAGATATATTATAGTTATGGACATTCAAACTGGATATTCAAATGGGAATTTTCTGCCTGAAAAAACTGTTTCGGGGTTACAAGAGGGTTATAAGGAAATTTTCGTCTGGTGTGATAATAATGTTCCAGCAACAACGGTTAAAAAATATACCCAAAAAAATGTGCTATTTGCTGCTTCTGCATTGGATATAAAGATGAACACATATGTCTTACGTTAAAGATAGAATTATCAATACATAAAAAAGAAGGTCGTGTCAAGAGCCTGAAACTGATATGAGCAATGATACGTCTACCTGGAACCGATATGCGTATGATATGCTCTTTTTGCAATCTTACATCAAAAACGCAAAGGGACTGCATCACAGAGATACTGTATTTTTTAAAGTAGATTTTGCGCAGGAAGGTAAGTTTAATTAACGTAATTAATAGATCATTAGAACCTTAGAATCACTCTTCGCAGGGAAAGAAAGGTTTGGGTATACAGAAGGTCTACATGTGGAGCACCCTGACGCTCGCGAATAAAGAATCACGGACGGAGAAAAGATATCTTGAGAGAGAGAGAAAATAAAAGTACCTTCAAATGAAGAAGAACTCTCTTTGCTACGGAGTCATTCATTACTTTCAACTAAGATGGAATTGAGTAATTTTCTCTTAATTAGTTCTCCAATCGACTTTTACTATCGGTGATGGATTGTTTAAGAGTCTGTAGAAACGTAATCAATATTAAGAATGTATATGAATGACGGAGATAACAATCGTTCATTTAGTAGTCGCCCAGGAAGCAGAAATAGCGAAAAGAAACAAAACAAGCTCGCTCAGTGGCAGACGCCCGCTGAACGCGGGATAGGCAACATATATACATCCATGTGCGCCGCATTGCCTACCCTCTTGAAAACCAATAATGTGTTCTTGGTAGGTACATTTCTGTAAAAATTACCCGCAATAAATATATCTATCTATCTATCTATCTATCTTGGTAGGTACGTATTTAAAAGTAGCGTTATGACATCAGTTTTCAAACTTGTATTAAGATTTCTGGCCAGGGCAAAGTTATTTGCCCTATCTAATGCACGCATTGAACAATAGGGTATTTAAACCCCTGAAAAATAATCAGGTTTTCTATTGTTGCTTTTATTTCTGGATAAAAAATTGGGGTCCCGAGGTAATGATTGAACGATCTGAACTGTTTGTCCTAGTACATCAGGTAATTACGAATGGAATACATGCATATGTTAATTTCTGATGCTTACTATAAAACATGAAAATGGAACACTTTAAAATTTTCTGACGCTTAACCCACTACCACCCAGCGATGCGCCTTTCGGCAATCAGAAACAAATATTTTAGAGGATCTTTTCAGTTCAGAATTGTCACATTTCAAAAAATATCACCCCTCTGGAAACCTAAAATTTAATATTTCAGACGATTCCCAAAGCTTTAAATTGCGTGTTTTACTGGAGAAAATGCTTCCAATTTCTCTTTAGCTAAATTTCACTCCAAATACTAAGGGATGTTGTGGGATAATGCTATAACCAAATTGAAAAATCAGATATTTCATTTAGTTTGCAGCCGTATAAAAGAATTCAAAATGGGGAAAATCACTCAATTTCGGAAGAGAATTCTGCTTTAAAATAGCTCGTAAAACGGTCATAAAGCCCGTATCCCTTTTTTTTAAACGCAGAGAAACTAACGATGTGCTAACGTTTAATAATCAATGAGTAACAGATAAAAAATACATTGAGAAAAAAAATCCTTAGAACAACTCACCTCCTCGCCTTTTTTAGACGAAAAAAATATCAAGGATTTTCGTGGATATACTCGGGTAAGAGATTCGTACTATTTCTAACAGCGCAAAGTACCCGGTTCAGCAGTCATAATATTCATAGCCTCACAGCCTTGTTGGTCCTCGCCAAAACAAACGGAATCATTACTGAGTTACGTTCTGAAATATCTCCAAGGCGGTTGCTTTTTAAACACCTTCAGCGCAATTTTCAGTAAACTGTTTTGCTGTAGGCCAAACGCTCCCTCTGTGCGAGTACCTCTAAAGCTATCGATTGTCGGAAGCAAATAAACTTTTGTGATCGGTCCTCGTAGAGAAGAGTGGATTGCAGCTTCAAAGCCTGAATCGCATTGACGTCTGTAAGTTGAGCTTTCCTGCAAGTGATGCTGTGGAGGGTGACAATCGGAGACCCGAATGAACCCGAAGCGAGGACGCTCCCTGCCGAAGAGATAAGAGCTGAACGGACTTCTTTGTCAGACCTGACGAAGATGGCCAAGTGCCCTGTTCTCACTCACACCTACGGGATACTGCGTATCGTATTTCTCCAGGCACGTTGCAGTGGGTTAGGATAGGCAGGGCTGCAAGTTTCGTCTCAAAAACATAACAGTCCAAAGTTTTTGGAGTGAAACTTAGCTTAAGAGAATTTGGGAGGATTTTTTTAGTTAGATTTTGTCACAGTTTAAAAAATATCATCCATCTGGAAACCTAAAATTTAATTATATAGGCATTTTCCAAAACTCGAAATTGCGTATTTTAATGGAAAAAATCTTTCCAATTTCTGTTAAGCTAGATTTCACTACGAATACTTTGGGCTGTTATGGGTTAATGTATTATTGCGTTAAGTTAGGATTTACGTGTCTTACGCATTACTGCCGCTCCGTTCGGCGTTATAGGTGTAACATAACCGTAAATTCAAACTTGCAAAATTTATTGTAAAGAGCATACGTTCGCCGTAGCGCACATGCACCTCCTAGAATAGTGCTTTCCTTGGAATCCTTAGCAACCCTCTCTGTGCCTTACCGAACTGCGCAACCAAACTAAACTAATTAAGAAGTGACGCTTGGATTAATCGTTAATTCGTCCGGGAACTTTTTTTGTAGGCGATTTTCGCGCGTAGAAATCTCCTAGACTTGATTTCTGATCGGAAGGCAGATAAAACTGATCGATTGAGCAGATTCACTCATGGACGAATGGACCTACGAAGTGTCGTCATGGTATTTACCCATTTAAGTCCCTTTGCACCGTAGCATTACCGACCGCTTCCCCACTGTTTTAGGGAAATATGGTGAAGTTTCGGAGTAACGTTCCCAATTGGAGTTGGAAGACACAATATTGTAAATTTTAGTAAAACGTTTATTACTAGATAAAAACTAATGAAAATATATTTAAAAATAACAATAACTTAAAAAGCGTTTTTCATCGAAAACGAAGATGGATATTGGAGAGCCTCAGTAACATTGATCATCTACTGCACCGAAATACCAACAAATCAAAACCGTTCATAACAAAAATAATCAAAACTCGCGAAAACATGTACGATTAACTTGATCGTACGTCCAAAAAAAATCATAACTTGTTATTTTACCGGACTAACTCAAATCTAAGGAACTTGGAAATCTTCCTACCTAAAACTAAGAAACCAGACTCGAAAAAATTTAATTCGTCTAGCCTAAGCAACTCAAAAACCTCAAAATCCAATGGTGCCTTCACTACCTTAATATCTTTGAATCACGGTAACTTTTGAATCTTCATAACTCGAATTGAGATAACTTGAGAGAATCCTGGCCTCTAGGGAATATTGACAGCTCAAAAATCTAATAAACTGTAAACTAGCAACTTTTTTTCAAAAAGTATGGGTTGTTTGATCGAAATGCTGTTTTAGGTAACCAAACCATACCTAATACGGGTCGTGTGGGAAACATATGCAGCAACGTTGACAAACATCAAGTGAAAGTTTAACCTTAATTGAATAGACGATTAATTCTCGTGGCAAGAGACGTGCGTCGTATAATGTTTGGCAGGTGCGAGTAAACTCGAGGTTTGGTTACGGTTTGCGGTTCTCCATACTGGCCAAACCGCACCGCTACCACAACGTAGTGCCGTACCACCAAGTCAAACTTCCTGAGTATACTAACCAAAGCTGCGTAACAGCGGCAACGCCGTAATTTTAGTTTGAGAGAAAAATAGAAGTCAATTCGACGATTGGAATTAAAGACATTGCTAACGGCACTGTAAATTTCCACCTCTTAAAAGTTTCCCTTCATAGAGCAGCCGCGTAGAGTTACCGTAGGGTAGGCTTACCATCGCAACAATTTGAGCTAACAGCACTATTAGTACTCAATTTGCGGAGTGTTATAGCTAAACCTGCACCTTAACCCACTACCGCCCAGCGATGCCATCCGGAAACAGAAAAAGATATTTTGGAGGATCTTTTCAGTTCAGTATTGTCACAATTCAAAAAATATTATCCCTCTGGAAACCTGTAATCTAATAATTTAGGCATTTTCCAAAGCTTAAAATTTCGTATTTAAATGGAACATCCTTCTTATTTCTCTGAAGCTAAATTTCACTTCAAATACTTTGAGCAGTTATGAGTTAAGTATTTATCTGATCCTAAAAGTAATACATTTAGCATTTATGAAGAAAATAGGTACCAAAATTGATACTGACAAAAAATTAATACAGTCAGCAGATTTTATGGAATTTAAGTGCGGATAACGGGAGTATACAAATGAGGAACGTTTGCGATTTGAGTTATTCGCACGCGGACTTCAAGCTAAGTTATTTATATTAGTTAAAAAAGGAGACTTTGTAAGTTAAATTAGGCGGAGTCGCTAAGTCTGGCAACACTGTCGAGCAGACATTGATACACGATATTTGCATTATTTGATTGGGAGAGAAAGTAAGCATTTTAACAAGAAGTAAATAACATGTTTGCTTCATCGGAAGTCAAAAAACTCAACCTCATCGGTTTTCTCCAAAGAAACGCGCCGCCGGGAGGGAATAAGCTGAAAAAAAAGGTTGCTTTAAGGGATTTGTTCGGAATCAAAGGGAAAATGAATGAAGGAGGACTTTTCGGATTAAGCTCTGTTTTCACGTGAAACAACTCGAGCGAAAGGTTTTCTGCTGAAATCAGGCCGAACAGCTCAAAGAGCGGTTCATGAGAAATTCATCATAACTCACGCTTAAGAAGAAGGTACAATTCCAAGCAGGACTGATACGGTTAGAGCAGACGCCCCGATAGGACAGACTTAACTGACAACTTTTCCTTAACTTACAAGAGAAGTACCTCAACTTGCCGTCTCCAATTTTCTTGAAACTTTCGTAGAACTTAACGATAGTTGTATAGAAAGATACCCGAGCCCAAAACGTGCTGCCTGATTGCATTTTTTTACCTTAAAAACAACGTTAAAAATTCAATGTAAAAAGAGAATCTTAAATTCAGATGCAACAAAAGTCAAAACACTCGTCTGAAAAAAATTCTGTCCATATATTCACTGAATTTCAGTTATATCGTTTTTAAAATAAGCACTTAATAGAAATTAGAAACGATGATATGAACTTCAGTGAATATTTAGACAAAATGCTTTTCAGACCAGTAATTTGGCTCTTGCTGCATCTGAATTTAAGATTCTCTTTTTAGGTGAACGGTGTTAAAAAAATGTAAAAACACGGAAAATTGCCAATATCTTGGAAACGGCTAGAAATATGGCAAAATCCCCAAGATTTTAGCCTGAGCCGCTACTTTTCAGTGTTCTATCAGGAATAATTATTGGTTTGAAATTAAGTTGAAAAAAAATTGCTCAAAATTGAACGCCTTTTTAACGTAGTAAAAATGCCTTTCGGCAGCAATTTTTGGGCTTGTGTATCTTGCCATATAACTACCGAAAATTTCAAGAACATCTGGGGCGGACAGTTGTATAGCCCAACATAATCTGAAATATGAATTATTCACATTGAGAGCATTTAGCGAGAAATACTTGTATAGCAGAGAAAGATCAATACAGCACCGTTGTTACAGAGGTTATTAGTAGTACTTGGTGGTCGCGAGCGAAGCATTAAGTTAGCTTTTCGTTGCGGAGTACTTTTGAGCGGATGCAGCCAGCCAGTGTGGCAAGACTCTTGTCAATGGGTATCGTCGTCACGGCAGAATGGATTCCGTAGTAAATTGAATTATCGTTGTGTCCAGGCAAATCGGATGTGACAAGAGGTGCGACTCGGCAAGGCGCATGGCGATAAACTTCGCCGCTGGTGGTTTGTTCTCGGCGCAAGTTGATAATTCTCCTCGACGCCACATCCGTTCACTTAACAGACGATACTTTTGCAAATTCGCAACTGTGCGCAAAGAAGGTGTAACAAACTTGCCCTGGAAGTGAGATGGATTACATGCTGGGGAGAATCATCCATTTGTGTTCAGAGAATCGTTAACTCGTAACAGCCTAAAGTTTTTGGAGTGAAATTTAGCTTAGAGAAATTGGAAGGATTTTTACCGTTAAATTACGCGGTTTTAAGCTTTGGGAAATGCCTAAATTACTAAAATTCAGGTTTCCAGAGGGGTAATATTTTTTTTTAAATTGTGACAATACGACATTAAAAAGATCCTCCATTTTTTTTGTTTCCGAATGACATCGCTGGGCAGTACTGGATTAAGTTGCAGCATTTCTTACAGTTAGAGTTATAAATTATCGATGAAGTTTTAGGTTAAGTTATTTTACACACAAAGAGGATTGGGTTTACATGGGAAAAGCATGGAATGAAATATTACTGACGAACTTTGTTCAGGTTAAGTTAACTGCAAATCACCTAAGTTAGGTTAGGTTGCATTAGGTAGGGCCATACTAAGGGTGCGTTTGAGAAGCTTAAGGTAGAGTATGTTAAGTTACATCGCAATAAGTTAGGTTAGGTTGAAGTGACGAAGGTTAAAATACAGTAACGTTACCGTAGATTAGGTTACGGTGAGATTAAGGTAGTTTTGTGTTACGCTACGTCACGGTACGGTGAGTTAGCTTAAGTTACGGTACGGTGGGCAAGGTTGGGGAAATGAAACAGAATCGACTTGTCGTTTTTAGGGGAAACGGAGAATTGTTTCTGAGGTTACTCAGTACGCTTGAGACGAATTCGGGATGTTCATTCTCATGATGCAGATCCGGCCAGCTCAAAGACCCAAGCAAAGATAGAGGGCGCCACTTTCCTTTAGGAGCGGTAATTTGCATCTAAAATGTATGTGAAGCTAGGCTATATTCACTACAACCGCATCCAGACTAAAAAATACTAACATTTATTCAACATCGTTCGCAAGGATATTTTTTTATCAAATGATATGAGAGCTTACCGCGTGCTTTCCAATAAATGCGAGCACTGAAAGACAAAGCTTTCAAATATATTTGATTATTTATACGGGGGGCATTCGATAGCGCCAAAAACCACAAGCGCCAGTCAGTAACCGCCAAACGAGAAAAGTCGCAAACGCTGAAGTTCGTATAGGTTAGGTTAGGTCAAGTTAGGTTCAGTTAAGTTAGGTTAGTTTAAGTTAGGTTAGGTAAAGTTAGGTTAGGTCAAGTTAGGTTAGGTTAAGTTAGGTTAGACAAGGTTATTGCGGTCAAGACATTTGGCGTTTGCGACTTTTCTCGTTTAGCGGTTACGGATTGGCGCTTGCGGCGTTGGCGCTTGTGGTTTTTGGCGCTTATGACAGCTACCCGATTTATACCATAGAAAAAACCATCATGTCGAAGATATGCATGTGGTTACCCTAAAGTTTAGTTTGTGTGATAAAACCTTGGACTAGCTTTACAGAACAGTGGGCAGCTCTCTTTTGGCCCTTTCGTTTGATACGAAACGAGTATCCTCTTTTTAGAGAGCTGTTAGTGCGTATTCCATTTAAAATGTTCATCCGGGAAGATGGCGGGGTTCCGACACGAAAGCTTGCTCAGCTCGTTCGGCGAAAATCGTGTTTTACATTCGCATTTTTGGGGTGATCAACCAATTTATGAGGCAACGAACAACGTTTTCAATCAATTTTAGTATCCCTCGAGAAATTCCAATCGTAATATAGTGAAATTTCAAATAAAAATTTTTGGGTAAAAAAATTGAAAAAAGGCAAGGTGGTACCCCTCGCTTATTTTCAATTTTTAACCCAAAATTTTTTGTTTGAATTTCCACGTTATTACGATTGAAATTCATTTAGGGGTACTAAAAAAGAATAAAAACGTTGCCGGTTGCTTCATAATTTGATTGAACGCCCCGAAAATGCGAACGAAAAACGCGATTTTCGCCGAACGAGCTGAGCAAGCTTTCGTGTCGGAACCCCGCCATCTTCCCGGACGAACATTTAAAATCATATACACTTTGAACAGCTCTGTAAAAAGATGCTACTCGTTTCATATCAAACGAAAGGGCAAAAAGAGAGCTGCCCACTGTTCTGTAAGGCTAGTCGAAGGTTTTATCGCACAAACTAAACTTGTTAGGGTAACCACATTCATGTTTTCGGGATCAAGGTAAAACTTTCTACTATAATGTTTATAAACCGTAACTATCCTAGAGGTAGCGAGACAGGACAAGGTAAAAAAAAAAATCGTTTGAGTGAGTTATTTTGGGGAAAGTTAGGTTAGAGTATTTAGTAAGAATACTTTAAGGTTACAGACAGAATCGGAGGTTGAAGTACTTTGGGTTAGGATATGTCAGCATGGTGAATGGGATCAATTTCAGTTAGCTTGAGGACAAAAGCCACGGTTAATGCCCTAAGTACAAAGTGAGCCACGACAGGAAAAAGGTTGAGCGCTTGTCGCGACAGGACATCGCGGTGCTCAACGATAATGTCGAGTCTACAAAGAAAATTGTCTATTTTCCAGGTCGTTCTCAAAAAGAGAATCCCTTTTTAAAGCGGGCCTTTTTAGATATTCCGAAACGGCCCCGGTAAAAGGTGACAGTCGTTTTGAAGCGATGTTGAAATCACATCGCGAGGACAGTTAATTAAATGGCGAAATCGCTTTGTTCTCGACGGGAGTCGCTAACCGCGCTCCTATACCGCGACTCCTTCCTAACAAGCCAAACAAATTGTCTCGCTATTCCATTTACCGTACGTTAAAGGCTGTGAAGGAGGCGCGTTTACATGGAGCGAAACGGTTTGCTGGTGCAGCAATACGATTTGCTGGTGCAGCAATACGATTTGCTGGCGCAGCAATACGATTTGCTGGTGCAGCCACACGATTCGTTGACGCAGCAATACGATTTAGCGGCGGGGCTGTGCGATTTGCTGGCGCAGCAATACGATTGGCTAAATTAAGGTTGTTGCAAACAGGCAGAATTTTACGCATTTTTTCGAGTCAAAAAGGCGTTTAATTAGATTCTCTTAAGACACCATTTTTTTGCCTTTTTCCAACAAACTATACTGCAAAAAGAGAACCTTAAATTCCGATACAACAAAAGTCAAATCACTGGTGTGAAAAATTTTCAGTCCAAATATTCACCGAATTCCAGGTATATCGGTCTTAAAATAAGCACTTTATAGAAATGATATATGAAATTTGGTCAATTGGACTGAAATTCTTTTGGGATCAATGATTTCACTTTTGTCGCATCTGAATTTGAGATTTTCTTTTGACAGTGTAGTGGCTAAATGACCGTAGCCAAAGTTGAACTTGGATTAATGATTATCTCAGACTAAGAGTTATGATACCTGAGTTTTATAATAAACCTAACCTAAGCTCAATATAGTTTTTAAAAAAATACACTACATGCATTTACAAGTGAATTCAAAATTCCTCCTCTTTTTCTTATATTTTCCAGATAAAAGATGTTTTTTTAAATGTTTTTCACTACATCCATAAAAGTGTTTTCTTGCAAGTTTCTTGTTACAACAACGTATTGTTCCGTAGCAACGGAAAGTGCTAACATTCCTACTACCTGGGTAACAATACTCATGCCTCGGTTTATCCTGTGCACATAAGATTTGTAATTGTCTTTTCTACAAAAAAAAAGTCAGTTCTACTCGTTCACCAACGTTAATACAAGGAAGACTTGAACGCACGGAAACCAACCAAATACTTTTTAAATGGGGCAGCGTGTGAATAGTCACTTAAAAAATACAAAATAGATTTTTTTAAATACAACAATTCGCGCCGGTAGAACTTATGATATTCTAGCAACACTTTTGACCAGAAAGCCAAAAAAATACAATAAAAATAAAATGAAACATAAGCCACTACTTCTAAGGATTGTATGTGTACCACTCTAGAAGGGAACTCAAGATTTATTAGTGTCATTACTTATATTACGCTTCCCGCTACGCGATCATTGAGGAACTATTACGATGATATAACACCCCTCATTACGCCATCACGAAATTATGACGTAACTATTACGCAATATTGCAGTCTTCATTACGCTACTGCACTCTCTTTTACACGACTGTAACTTCTCTACAGTTGAATTTCAAAGTTCAAAGTCATCGCTTTCATGTCTACTGCGTGTTGAGCCGCAAGTTTAAAACAATTCTTCCGGTGGGTCAGTTCCTGCTGGAGACGGTTTGTTTACATTATATCATTTTGACTAGTAACATTATTTTGTGCTCTGAGGAAAGATACTGCGATGCGAATGAAACAACAACAGACCCGACATATCTTGTGTTGTCTTTTCGAGTTAGACCCGCCTACAGATATGCGTCACGCCCATCGGGGGAGGAGCTAAACCACTTGACGTAATCCAAAAAGGAAGCAAACTAAAAAAATTAAATAAAAATACAAACTGAAAAGATTCGCAAATCCAAGAAATAGAAGATAAACAAAGCATCCGATCAACAAAAATAAAATAAAAAATGGATTTTTGGTGCGATTTTTGTGATTTATAACATGATACCATTCAGTGTGAACCTAAATTTCGATGTTGAGGAAATTTTGAATTAAGCCTGCCATATAAAATAATGAACTCGTCAAAAACGAAAAATGCAAGGGGTGAGTAAACTTATGTGCTTTGAAAATCTGTCCCGGTCTTGGAGGACGAATTTTTTAGGGCAAACTGCGAGGGCGATTTTTAGTGGTAAAAAAATACACTTCTTATATCCGCTTCGTCATCAAATACGGTTATCTGACCTATCATTTGAAAGCAATATAAAAAACCCTGTTCAAAGAAAAACCATTTTAACGGCGGGCTTTGTTGTAAGCTGCTTTGACATAGAAGGGAGTAATTTTAAAAAAATGTACCTGCATAACTAGACAAAGTTTTAACACGCGAATCGCTGATTGAGGAAATTTTTATATTTAAAATCACTTTTCCAATCTGAAAATGAGCTTGTTGCGGGCATTATTATTGTTAATAATATCTCATGAGCAGTAAAATATTTTTCTTGTCTGTGAACCACCAGGAACATTTCTCATCATGAACAATTTCACGCTTACTCAAAATCAGCCCACGTGTATGGCTAATAACGTATGGAAAATGTTGTCTCAAATGAAAACGTTGTCAACCACATTTAACAGTAAATAAAACATTTAAAATCTCAATTGTTCGGGATTTTACTGTACCTTGACCTTACTGTAACATCTTCACGGAAAAAAATGGTTTTGTTACGGCAACAAAATTAGGAACAACAAATAATTTTTATGTTGCTGCAACCAAAAATTTTTCTGCAGCAACCAAACGTTTTGTGGATAGAACTAAACATTTTGTTGTTGCAACAAAATATTTTTGCTATCCCTATTTTAACAAACGATTTTGTTGGTATATCAAAACCTTTTATTCCGTGTTATCACTTTTTAAATACATTTCTTTCTTTTCAGGATTTCCTTTTCCCTCAAAATCGTGATATTTCTGTTACCGAATAAATCATCCAACGAAAGGGACAGTACTCAAATCACGTGGTTCTTAAAGAGGGAGGGGGGTTCCTTATAAAACCACGCCAAACCACGATGGAGGAGAGGGAGGATCCGGCAAAAAAAAACACGTGGCCTTTTTTGGCTGTTTTTGGCCGAAACTGTGATGATATCTGGGTAAACACCGGCACATAAGAGACGAAGTCCTTCAATGTGCATCTTTTTCGAGTCCTCGCCGCCCCTCCTCCTCGTTCGCAATCACCTTTTCTTTACCCGTCCGCGAATCACACTAAAAAAGTACCGTATTTCTTTCATAAAATTTATCAAATAATAATGATAACCAGTGTTCTTTTATGCCGTAAACAGCCTCCCCGTATACCCATTTTTCCCCAAAATGCCACGTGGTTTTTGGGGAAGGGGTCTCTCAAAAAACAAGTAAAACCACAATGGGGGAAGAGGAGGGCCCAAAATGGCTAAAAAGACCACGTGGTTTGTGTACCGTGCCAAACGAGTTTTTCATCTTTTAATCAGGGAAACTTTTCATTATGACGGTTTCACTTTTTTGCCTAAATCAGATCTCCTTTCACACAAAAAAGGGAGGGGGGGCATTCGATAGCACCAAAAACCACAAGCGCCAACGCCGCAAGAGCCAGTCCGTAACCGCCAAACGAGAAAAGTCGCAGACGCCAAAGATCGTATAGGTTAGGTTAGGTCAAGTTAGGTTAAATTAGATTAGGCTAAGTTAGGTTAGGTTAAGTAAGGTTAGTATTGCGGTTAAGACCTCGTTTGGCGGTTACGAATTGGTGCTTGCGGCGTTGGCGCTTGTGGTTTTTGGCGCTTATGACAGCTACCCAAAAAAA
>Ga0058701_10001245_pt1 | contig 17932 bp, 10 predicted proteins | sample AgamicOrMae_FD_97039 | JGI IMG/M metagenome (GOLD analysis project Ga0058701, IMG submission 97039) | Agave microbial communities from Guanajuato, Mexico - Or.Ma.e | ecosystem: Host-associated > Plants > Phyllosphere > Phylloplane/Leaf | place: Guanajuato, Mexico | collected 2012-06-04
CCGTCAGGTTGGCAGCACAAGCCGTCGCCCACTAGGTGATGCCGTCGCCGGAGGTTGACCTTGAACCGACCAATCGCGGACGAAAACGCCGAGTGCTGCCAACCTAAAAGCTACTCCCGCGGAGGAGGTGTTCGCGAACTTGTGCAGGCGATAGTACAATGTATCCGTAATCATCCGTAAAATCCGCACCAAAAATTTGAACTAATCAAAAGAGAGGAATTCTATACAACATTTTTAAGAAATGCTCTCATTTTTATTTATTTTTGTACTTCCTTTTTGTACGTTTTGCATTTTCCTAAATTTACATTATTTTGTAGATTGGGTATAATGTTTATAAAGTATAATAAAGTTTGCTATCGGAGTAGGCTAATCTATCAAAATTAGGTTCAGGATAACGTGTCTATTTCATTGTTCGTCTGTACCCTGAAAACATGCAAAAGATAACATTGTAGTTGCTCATCGAATTTAGAAACCGACTGTCTGAAATATTCCTTTCAAGTTATTGCTATTTTTTATTATTATTATTATTTAGACCATGACCGGGAGTTATTCACACATCTTTCGAGTCCCTATTCACACGGTTATTCTGTTACTCATGACGGCCTTTTTTTCATGACTTGGTTTTGCTCAGTAAATACAGGCTCTATGAACGTTTGATTACAATTTTCTAGGAACACCGCAAACACCGAAAAAAAAATAGAGGCACAGCTTGTGTGTCTAACTATTGTTCCTTCCATAAAAACGTGTTTCAAAATCACAGTATGTGTGATCTTTTTTGTTTCAGTGGCTTGTTCAACTGTAACAGTATCCAGATGCCAGGCAGCACTGAAAACTCTGCAGGCCTATCCCGACTTCAGTCCAACCTGTCTGTGCAAAGAACCTTCAGTCGATCCGGAATGCAATTCTTTTCGGGATTTTCTCTACGACCATCCCTGCAACTCCGTGTCGAAAAAAGGTAAACACATCATGCTGAGGCACTGTTGCCACAGCGATATTTGCCCGCAGGAATCCACCGTAATGGGATCATGTTCATAATTACGAGCGTTCTTGCAGAAGACAATACGCTTAACAAGGGTTCCTCGCCAGCGCGTTCACAACATAACTCTTACAGTCAGCTCTGAAATTAAATATCTTTCTCTGTATGTTTCTCCCTCTTTCAAGGCTCTACATCAGAGGCAGAACTCAATGTAATATGTCGCTAAATTGGCAGTCGGTGAGAAATTGAAGCACCTCTTCATTCTGATAACTCTCAAAGGACATCACCCCATTGATTGATCATGATTGATCAATGATCTGGTGTTCATTGAAGAGTCATGGATCTGATATTTTTATCTCAATTTTTCCTCACCCTTTTGAGAAGCTATTGTTGTAGTGAAAAAAGAATCCTTCGTGGGGATTTGGATTATCATTTTTAAACAATGACGCTTTCAGCTCACAAACGTAATTACTTCGGAAAAAAGGGGGGCTGTACTGTGTATTTTTAACTTGGTCTTCTTTGAGGGCACGCAGAGCGGAAGGTAAAAATGAGTTATTAGTGAAGTTGAAACTCTATACTGAGATCTCTCGGTGTAATATTATCTTGAGCTCATTGATGTACTAGACTATCTTATTTTTCAACACTTTCTTAAGTATCTTGAATGTTTCAACGATCTGCTGAGCCTATTTTTGTCGTTTTCAGTTTTTGTAAATTTGGTTCCATTTGCGGTTTGACGATTGAAGGCGAAGCAGGAAGGTCTAGAGTCTAGACAACCGATTCTATTCAACTAAATTAGGTTCGAAAAACTTGAAAAGCGATGAAAGCACAGGCTCTTTAGAGTGTTGCAGCATATGAGATAGTCTCGAAGAGCTTCAATCATACAAGATAGCTTTTAACACATGAGTAGGTAGGCTTTTTGAGTCATAAAGCAGGTTAGTTCGGATCAAACTGCGCTCTGTGTGAGCAGAGCTGAGAACAATATGAAATAGCCTCGTTTTATCTGGTGATGTTCAGGTTCTTACCGAGATATTTTCTTTCAAGTATATGTTCCAAAGATCTTTAAAATCATGGTCTACACCTGGTTACTACTCAATGACATTTTATCGGGCTGTAAAATGCCGTGAGTGTACAAGTTATAGTCGGGTATCTATATGAAACTGGGCCACTCCCCTTCCCTTGCATTAACATGCTTAGCTGTGCCAGAACGTCAAAACCTCCATAAGACCAACAAGGTCTTTTGAATCTGAGTTGTTTATTTTTTACGTATTTTTCATTTTTAAATTTTGCCGCTTTTTACGCAGTTGAGAAAACAAGTTATGAGATCACCATTACGACTCCATTTCGATTCCGAAACGGAAGGGCGCGTTTTTTTTTTTTTGTTTTGTTTTGTTTTTATTGTTTTTTTTGTTTTTTTAATCCATTTTTTATCAGCTAAACACATTCATCAAAAATTGAAAGACGATTTTCCTGAAATCGTCTTGAAAATACAACTATTCCTAGCACAGTACATTCAGGCATTGAATAAGTTTTACTCGTAAGCAAAAGATGTTTCCAGTCCAAGAGAACAGTAACAACTTCCGAATCTGGTGAATAGTGACTTTAACGCACGGTAATTATCACACATTATAAAAAAAGTGTAATTGTATCTTATTAAGTACGTTTTCAAAAGGGCCCGTTCATTTTTTTGTAGTCGAACGTAATTTGATTTAAAGTGATAACTGTACACAACGAGGCGTATTTTTTTTTTCATTGCCTCTTTACTTGGGCAGGCAGCGAATGAGAATAGTAAAGTTAGGACCACGTGTGATGAACGGGTTGTCAAGACGTCACCGATGTTCAGTCGTAAATTTAGGGCAAGCAAGTTAAGAGATTATGCAGACGGATTTTGACGATTGCAATTTGGGAAGGATGAGCCAAGGTGGGTCTGTTGTGACGGTCCGTCAAGAGTCTAGCTCTGGCTGGGTGGCATAAACAGAGGCAGTGGTCCTGGATCACGAGAAAGGGTACAAAGCAAAGCTCTCGGGAGAGTCTAACACACCTAACCCATCCAAAACCAAATATGCTGGCTCAAGAACTAGACCGAATTAATAACCTGGGTGGCCGTCACGAAGAGGATGGGATAGGGATAAACGCAAGGGAGATTCTTGCTTCCGCTGGGATGATATGGGTATTTTCGTAACGTTAGCGAGAGCCTGTGCTCTGTCGTCATGGTTACAGTCGCCTAAAAAAAAGGGGAGAATTGCTCATTAGGTGTATTGAAACTTTTTCCGCAGTCTCAACATGCGGCTATATCTTGCTCCACGTACAGGAACAGTTAACAGGAATTGAAAGCTCATATTAACCCGCACTTCCGCCCAGCGATGCCGTTCGGAAACAGAAAAATTTATTTTAGAAAATCTTTTCAATTCCGTATTGTCACATTTTAAAAAACATCACCCTTCTTGAAACTTGAAATTAAATTATTTAGGCATTTTTCAAAACTTAAATTGCGTATTTAAATGAAAAAATTCCTTTCAATTTCTCTTAACCTGAATTTTACTCCAAATACTTTGGGCTGTTATGGGTTAATGACACTGGTACAGAAAAAGTTAATACCGTTGGAATAAACAGATATTGCTGACCTGAGATCGCTATCAAACTGAATTTATATTCGGCCTATTTTTTGTTATTTTTATTCTCCATATTTTCTTCTGTTAGAATGAAGCACAGTGTTAGGTATGGTTAACTTGTTTCTTTTTTGTTATCCAAAGGATGCCAACACAGTTAAACGAAGATCCTCGTTTTGGGGTCTCCTATACCTGTTTTGAGTGTGAAAATAAAACGGGGGTGATACGTAATTTGTTTTTTTTTTCGATATATTCATATGTTCAGCCATATCATTCGAAAGGTCTCGGCCAGAGCTTTCTATTGATGTGACTGAACATAGGTCTACATTGAAAAATTACCAAAACACGCACTACTTCCGTTTTAGTTTCATACCCAAAATAGTAATAGCATTCCCCATAACGTAGGTGTGTTTCTACCGTGGATGTCTCTTTGTGCCCCAATTTTCGAGCTCTCATACATCCCACATCACGTTTTTGTAGACTTAGATACCCTGATCACAAGTTCGCAAGTTTTAGAATCATAGGAGAAAAAATGTGACAGAACAATTATTGGTCCTACCAGAATTATTGACGACGATTGTCAACGGTATTCTAAAAGTTAATAAGCGCTTTCGGGAATTGCTTTACGATTCGGAGGAGAGAGCAATCGTGCACGTCTTCTAGTTGGTGTCCTTGACTGCTCACTCCATAAAAGAATCTTTCGAGATTAAGGCCTCTAGCCACGTCACATCAGGTGTGTATCGATAAAGCAAAAGTTCCTCTAACAAACCAAGTTTACCTACGTCGTGATTGTTTGAGGACATGGACACGTTCGCAAAGTTCAAACGGTGGGATCTGTGCGGCTCGTTCTTGGTGTCCAGGTCCGCTGAAGTTTTACTCCGGTGCCTTTAAAAGTGACAGTCACCCCCATCTGTCCTCTTCCCCTCCCTAACCACCGCCCCCTCCCCAACTTTCCCCCTCCCCAACTTTCCCCCTCCCCAACCCCTTCCCCCTCCCCACTCTTTTCTCTACCCTCTCTCTACCTTAGCCCTGCCTCCCACTATCCGCTCAGCCGTGGTAAAGGCAATCCCATTGGAATGCGAGCACTGTGCTATGACAAGGTTGGGGTAACGCTGCAAGCGGGGCAGTAGAGGAGTTAGGGGAGGTGGTTTCTGATCCCGGAAAATCCCAACCGGTCCCGCGTCGCATTCCAATTAACGGGACACCAGGTTCAGCGCATTCGGCGCACTGGGGTTAAGTTGTACTCCCTAAAAAAATAAACATTGGTCATCATTGTGCTAGAATCCCGCCAATCGGAAGTGCTGTGTGACGGATAGGCGCTTCGGAAAAATCGATCCCTCCAATAAAAAAAACGATCAAGTAAAAAGGTGTTTCAATTGAGTGAAGAGTACGTTTCAAAAAACAATCAACTGCCATCCATAAGAAAAGCAGTTGATTGTTTTTTCAAGTGGACGCTTTCATTTGATCGATTTTTTGAAACACGCATTTGTATCCGATCGATTTTTTATTAGAGGGATCGTTTGAGGTTTTTTACTTTTGGAACGAACCCATCATCTTAGGAATCATCGATACCACATCCTCAAGATGATCGAGCCATATGCATTCAAAGCGACCCTGTTTTGTTTACTTCAGTTATCATTCCGTCGTGAAACTCATTCGAATTATTACACCATTGCTTACAATACATCGTATTGCATGAATTACCCAATCTACTAGTAGGTTCAAAGGAGGTGGAATTGATGTGTAGCTGATACAATAAGCAGTGACAAGTCGTCCGATTTTCCGAGTGTTATGTTGCAATACAGTATGTTATAGATTTATCGTGTATACCATAAAGAACACACGATTCTCCTTGCGCTGTTTTTTTTTCCGAGCTCGAAAAGAAGACAGCTTGCGGAAACGGAACTAACGTGTACCTGAAGACAGGTGGGTTCCGACGTGAGAATCGGAGTTATTTCTTTTATGTTCGTACAGCGAATGTTAGTATTGGAATACCACCCAAAGGTTCTAGATGAGTTAAGCACAAATCCAGTTACGTTTAACACATAAAAACCCAAAGTATTTGAAGTGAAATTTGGATTGAGAGAAATTCGAAGGATTTTCCCCATTAAATTACGCAATTTTAAGCTTTGAAAAATGCCTAAATTATTGAATTTCAAGCTTCCAGAGGGATGATTTTAAAAAAATGTGACAATACTGAACTAAAAAGATCCTCTAAAATAAAGTTTCCTGTTTCCGAACGGCATCGCTGGGCGGTACTGGGTTAATACTCAAATCAAAGAAAAAATATGTTAAAGATCACGCTTGTTTTTCAAATTTCTTTCATTGTACAGAAAATTTGCTTCACATTGGAGCATTTATTTGGAATGTTGATCCGTCATTTTACTTTTGGCAATGAATGTGTCCGTTAGTATTATTATTCCTGATTTTCTTTACCGGACATCTTTTTTACTGCTCCTTATGCCAACATTTTATGTGAAAAGAAGGTGTTGAAAAAAGATCTTTTTACTGCTCTTTATGCCAACATTTTAGGTCAAAAGAAGGTGTTGAAAAAAGAATCAGACACCAATGTCAATTTTGCGACTGATGCTTGCAACAAGTTTATCTCTTTTTTTTTTGAGTCGATGCTTTGAGTTAATGCATCTTGTGAAACCTATTACGTTCTTGTTGTGTTGCTTCAACCCTGCTCGGTTCTCAATTCATACCAACCAGAATCGTCAGCACAAACAGATTCACCGAGGCAGTCAAAGGTTCGCGTTTTGCCAACAAGCTGTTTGCTTTCCCCATTTGTTCAAAACGAGAGGTCAGTGCCAGACATGTTTATCCCAACAATCGTCATCATTGCAGAAGTGATCTTTTATTGACAGACGGAAGTAAACTGCCGTTGCAGCCATTTCCTCCCCGTGAGCTAAGTTTGTATGCATTTAGTATTCTGGAAAAGATCAGTCCCGAGCAAATAAGGATTCCGTTAAACCAACATTCCCTTCTTCCTCGATGATCTTTTTAAGGCATTATGCTGTATCCTTGAACACGCAAACAGGCCAATCTGGAATATTACAACCTCTTAAAAATTCGAGACTTCAGTTAATACGAAGCAGATGCTCAAATCTTTCGGTGGTTCATGAGAATTTTCGTTTCTTTTTGTTTTTTTGTTTTTTTTTTTTGTTGTTTTTTTTGAAAATTTATCGTGATTTTTTTACAACTGTGTAAGTCTTCATCAAAAATAGGGGAGTTTTCTAAATTAACGAAAAAATTCCAAAGTTTTTTTTGTTTAATTCAAAGGTTTCCGTCACATACCTTTATAGATTCTCATAGAGTTTCAAAGCTATTAGAATACATCCTCAGAGGTTTTCATCATTTTTAAGAGTTTCAAAGATTTCAATTTTTTTTATTATTTCATGTACAAATCATATGTCATTGCACCTCGAAATCATGAAACGATGCGTTTAAAATACAGGAAGAAAAGTTCCTTTTAAGTCGAAAAGTAAACGGGAGATATGAAACAAAGGTCTGTTTCTGCGAGAGTGCGAAATTCCGTTCTCGTCCGAAGCTTCTGCCAACCCCCGTAAGACACTATCTTTGTCTCAACAAGATACACAGCCAACAAGACAAGACTTGATTGCGCTCGCTGAAGACAGCGTGAGGGGGAACGGGGGATGTTTAACCACAAGGAAAGGGGCAAGTTTACGCCGTCAGGTTCAAAGCAACGTAATATGTAGGGACAAAATCTGGCCATTTGTAAAGTTGGCTAAGAACGGTCACCCAATTAAGATTCTTGTCCCACCAATGGACTTTACGTGACGTGGGTTCCCCACCTGGACTTCCGTGTAATAAATGGACTTTAATTCTAAACGATATTACTCTTAATAGATTTGAAAATTACCTCCCCCCGCTTGAGGCCACTTGGTTTAGAAAAATATCCTTATTGCATTGGCGTTATGAAGGACATATAAAACCATTGGTACAGTAAGAAATATCCTGTATCCAAAAACAGCATTCGATCCATAAATACTTTTTTTGTTTGTAAAATCTTGGAAGGGTTCTAATGAGGCTTTTAATTAGATGTGCAAGTAAAACATTGAAACCGTGGATGTCTTCAATTTTGCGAGAAGAGCGATTATGACAGAAAAGATGCTGAGAGAGTGTAGGATAACGCTGAAACTGCTTGCATCTTCTTCAAATGATGAGGCGATAATTCTACTCATACGATTAAAAGCTGTTTCACTCGTAATCCCATTTTCTGATTAGGCTTACATCGACGATCGGATGATGTGCGCGAAGTTTGAATTGAATTTTTTTTCCCTTGGGTTGCCGTTGCGTTTTTGCCAATAATAGAACGGAATATTTAGCTTGACATCATAACATCATATACTAGTTGGCCATTTTAGGCTAGATGAGATTATTCAATTACACGGTTTTCTGTAAGCAAGAAGCTATGAGTTCCCTTTAATATTGGAGATGTGAATTAAATCTTTTTTAAAATGTGAAGAACTTTTGCACTTAATGAACACAGCTGACACTACGGGCAGACGCTTACCGTAGAAACGCTTAACGTTATGTCCGCCAAATATTGCGATTTCTTCATGAACATCACGTATTGAACAAACGCGTTTAGGCGAACATGAGAAGTTGATTGCATACCTCCTGGGGTTTGTTTCGGGGTCAAAGAGGACGGGAAAGTTTACCTAGACTCCAGGGCTTATTTTAACTCACAAGTCAGATAATTTATACATCTTATCGAAAGATAAAGAGAAATGATGGTGTAAACCAAATAAGATCTTCAACTATCCAAAGCAATAAACGACGACTTGGAAGCATTTTTTTCTCAAAATTTTTCTATTTATAGTTTTGTTTGTTTAAATATTTTTATAAATTGATTTGACTGGAGGTGGTTGGTACGAAATAAATTTTGTTTACGCTAGCGTAGACCCGATTGTATTTTTATTTAACAGAGTTTAAATAGCTAAACTAAGCCCTCCGAAAGTTTGGTTGACACCTCGACTCGGCACTTACAAACAGTAATTAACGTCTAGTTTCTGAAACTAACCATCTAGTTTGCGAGCCGTGATGCACCTTTTAGTTGCCCCTCGAGTTTCTCTTTGTTTTAATTCCTAATGGTAGTCTTCCTTCGGAAGCAAACTTTCTCCTCTGAATACAAGTTTATCCTCGATTTAAATTATTTTTCCCACAAAAGTAAATAGAATTTTGATAAAGCAATAGAACTGAATGGACCTAATCAAATGGAAAGTACCTAACCACTAAGTTTCCTTTCTTACATTTCAGACAAGTCAAATACAGTGTACACTTTCGTAAACGGAGCAAATCGTAAACTATCTTATTTTTAATGGAATGTTCTAAGGCCATTCAAGTTTTAATTTATTTATCTCCATCATAAATTAAATAAAAATGGTATATCGATTAAAATGTCTCTGGATAAACTATAGTTTCTTTGAGGGGAGGGATCTCTTCATGGAGTCAAACCTTAATAAGTTCTTGTTTCAAGTTTCACAAACGGTTCGGAGAGTTTCGCCTCAATTTTTTAGTTTTGCACCATTCATGGTAGAGTTTTTACCTATTATCCTCATTTATTTGATTAATATAATATTAACTTTGATCTTTTTACCCCTCATGTTCAATGCAATCGTCACTGGGCATTTTGGCCTCGTGTAAATTTGCAGGGGTAGATCTTGATGATAGCGTCGAGCTTCTAAAAGAAATTGAGAATAATACCGTCACATCGAATGTAACTCCCATGCCAATGAAAAAGGTATACATTCAAATCAAATATAGTTTTTTAGTCTACGTGCATCATGTTTAGCTTAATTCACGTTGCTTTAGCGAAATGTTCGCTTCCGTTTTGGAAGCAGCTTAGAATGGAACGATGTTCGAGGAGCGGCAGTTTGACTATCGTTAGGTCAAATTTTATCTTTGCAGGTTCGTGAGCTAGAAATGTAGGCAGCGCTCGGTCAGTCTCTACATTGATCTGCTCACGTTCAATCTCATTGACAAGACAGTTTTTCCCCCTTTTTTTCGTTTCCTGATATGCAAAGTTGGATTCGAAGGAAAAGGCATTCGGAGAGGTTTATTCGCCTCCTCTGAAACCCTGAGGGAGAAAGACTGGCGTATTTATCTTGAGCGAACAACCTCCTTGTCGTGCAGGCACTGCCATGCAAATCGCTGTGTAGAAGGAATCCATTGTGAGAGGAAGTGCACTTTCTAAAGTATAGATTCTCTTTTTCCTTTTTTTCTTTTTTTACCCTTAAAACCGGTCTACATGTATATTATTTGAAAGAATAAACACAGGTTAAATGCAAAAATTAAATAAAGGTTGCAAGTTTTCTGTTTTGGATAGAGTTCAGCCTAAGCGTATCTGATGTAACGTAACCTGCCTAAACTGTAATTCCAAGGGCAGTTTTTTGGTGTTTTTTTTTTAAAGTTCATGATCAAGGAAAAATCGTATAGAAAGATTATTTACCAACGTGTAACTTTTTTTAAAAAATATTGTTTTCTATTAGTATAAATTAATCAGAAAATTTCCTGACAGTTTTTTTACATTTTTTTCCTTAGTGAGACGTCTTAATTTAGATGCAGCATTCACAATTCCTAGGTTGAATATCATTCTTGGTGGCAGTATTTGTTTATGCTCCAATCAACTTGTTCTTTTTATAAAAAAAAAGACAAAAAAAGGCTTTCTCCGAATGTGTTTATCAGGTTAAGAGCATGATATTCAAAAACCTTTTGAAATACCGATTAAATGTTCTGGATGTCCTAGCAAGTCCAAAGACATATCTCGAAACCCAATCCGAGATGCACTTTTCCGGCATAAAATATTTTAGCTGAAAATACAGAAAAACTCTTGTGCAGTATATTTCAATCAGAAATCACATACGAATTAAAGTAATAATAAAAATATTTGTGGAAATGAGAAACACATCCTGCGAAACACACAAGAAACTCTGAGCGAAAAAAAGTTTCATAAAGAAAATTAAGAAGGTTATGAGGAGGAAATACTCACAAGATGACCAAGCCGGTCATGGAATCTTTATTGAAGTCGTGGAAAGTCAGGGTATTCGGAAGTTTGGCAAAAGTCCTGGAATCGCGAGTGAGGTTCTCTTCCTCAGAGTGCTTTTGTCAGAGCAACGTTCATCAAGCAAATAAATGAAAAACCGAGAATGTATATTTTTTGAGCAGCGTGCTGGTTCGGTCTTTTTCGCTGTGAGTCGGTCTGCCTCGTAGGTTTGGCTCCCTTCCTTCTTGAGATGGCCAAGCTTTCGTATTTTGTTGAAAAATTATGATCGATTTGGGAGAATAATCGTATGTAGATATTTAAGTAATCTAGTCGGAGATACTCAAACTTTTCGGACACAGGAGATAGCTGTGCAGTACATACTTTAGATAGTAAGTCGTGTCACATTCGAATCTAATGACTTTTTCGCATTTTGTGTTGGTAATATGAATTGAACTGCGGAGAAGTTCGCGCTCGGTTAGGTCAGTTCAATAGTAATGCCAAATGTGAAGAAAAAAATGTCCCCTAGATCTGACTGGATTTCCAACCTACAACTGTTGAGAGACTTCAAGCTAGTCTTCTCTGAATTTATTTTCATTATACTGTCCGCCGTCCAAATCATTTTGATCATTAATTTATTTTTTTGCTCGAGTAACTTAACTCACTTCCTTATTACGTATACCAGATATAGTATTCTTAATCTCTGTGAGTATGAATAATTTGATTCCCTGCCTTGGAGAAGTCGCGGAATTGGGAAGGGAAACGAGTGAACAGTCTGAAGTCGCGTCAGTTCCGATTTCGATGCTACTTGACAGAGTTCAGCTCGAGTTACGCGAAGGCACGTTGTTTTTGCATTAGACAAACAGGTACGTTCAAACTTGTCTCGGTTAGGAGATCGTGTGAATTTAAACTTGTTGGGATAGCATTTGTGTTTGGATAAGCCTTACACGTGGTCGTCTTAACACAATGCTGAAGTGGAGGTCACGTCGAGGTCCTCCAGTTTACATATCCACAGAGGTCGTCCTACTTTGAATGAAGCTGTTTGCCTTTCAGATAGTACTCGTCAAAAGTGCCAGTCTTAATCCTGCGGTGTCTCAAAACTAGACGAAACTGCAATGGCCATATTAGAACTCATGTTACTAACAAAGCGAATACTTATGATTGCGGACATTTTGTGACCAAGATAAAGATAGATGAGGAGTATCATTTTTGATCTTCCAATATGTACCCAACAGCTTTACTCGGGCCTGTTAAAACTGCAAAATTTGTCAGCTTGGTTTGATAAAAGTGATTTTATATCTTGGCTTCGTAAATAATGCTTCGGGTAAACTTGAAGGTGGAGTGCAAGTACAGGAGAAAAAGAGTCGCTTAAAGTACAAAATAAATTGTTCAGAGTAAAGGTCCTTAGTTTTTGTCTTTAGGACTCCTTTTAATCTATTTACATCGATACCAAGTGTTAAATGTGTTCTTTCATTACCCAATGGGAATAAGTCAAAAGTTGTCCTTTTCCTGCCTTCTCATCCTTAATCATGACAGGTTATCTCTGATAAAAGCTGACGTCCTGTATTAAACATATTTTTGAAAGCACTTGATTGGCCGAGCTTTTTCTTCCGAGTAGAGTCTTCAAAGAAGTGTGAAGGTTTCGAATGCAAATAGCCTGCGCCATCCGGCTGCGGTCGGTAAGCCTGTAGCTTAACTAGGATGCGGAATACACAGTCCATATTGAATGAAGCTTGCTTTGTGAAGGCAACTTATCAGAATAGTCTGGGAACCAATAAATACCCCGAAATTGATAATGTTCTTCTTGAGGCGTCTGTGCTTGTGCATCCACCCACCTTCGATCCTGACATCAAAGCTGAAGACAACTCGCTGGCACTTCTTGTTGCTTGAGTTATGAATTCATGCCGCTCTCGGACAGAGACGGGTGAGGTAGTAAAGTAGTATGAAATTACTTTCAAGAACTTTTACTGTTCCATGCCATAAAAAGTTCAAAGGTTAGGTTAGGGCCGGAGAAGGGGAACAATATCAAAACCAGTCAACAAATAAGTACGGAATTAGTAAAATTGAAAAGATAGGTATTTTATTCACATTCCTTATTAACCCATAACACTTAGCGGTTTTACCCATCATATCTCTTCGAATGTCCAACGTAAGTGCCAATGCACTAGACCCGCAAGCCAAATATTGGCTTTAAATATAAAAAACTCCATGAAGTCCATTGGCCCAGTGATTATGGGTCCTGGATTTTTTTCTCGTTCTCATCGGTCTACCTCATCGGACAATCTCGGATTTGACAAGGACATATTTTTAAGCTGAATATTTCTGAAACAAAATGACGCTTTTAGAAGTTTTCGGCGTGACCTTCAGGTCCCTGATACCTTTAACTTGACCAAGCTGAAACTTTTTTATTGTCTATCACCTTAAGCTGTCAAAGTTTGACGTTAAGAATAGATTGCGGAATGGAGCTGAGTGTTGATTCGTCATGTCTCCTTGATTTCTGGCTTTATTCTCGTAGAAGAGTGAGTGAATAAGAGAAGAAGGAGACACTTCGTACTTGAAAAAGCTTGAGAAGCGACGAATAAACACTAGACGTTTTTTCTGCAGTCTTCTTCAAACCTTTAAACTGTGGTGACGTCTTGGAAGCATACGACAAAAACCTGCAAGAACAGATAACTTTGCGGGTATCAAGAGGCCTTCTAAAAAACGTCTTCTGTATTTGTTTTTTTTTAATATCAGGATTAAATATTATGTTTATTTATACGTCTGTCTCACGCTGAAGCACAATTCTCGGCAACTGCGGTGTCCTGCAAAATATATCTATCCCGTTCATGCACGCAAATCCCTTTTGTTTGTTTGATTTTTTTTCTGCGGAAAGAAAAGATGATATAAAAAAGGGATATTGAGCTCATGCAAAGATCTCAAAATATTTACTTAACGGATTTGCCTCGCGAAGAACAGCAGAAGTTCAGTAGCGCGGCCGCAACCTCTGCAAAAAGTCCTGCCTGAATAACATGGACCAGCTCCCTCACTGAGGCATCGCCAGTCTGGAGATGTAACCACCATCATTACAGCAGAGCGTCTACCGCCCGCTGGTGACCTTGCGCTAGCCGTAGCTTCTCATAGGGCAGTCCTACCATAGAGCAAGCTGATCTCTAAAGGCGGTTTGTTTTTCTTATTGATAATGTAATACTTGAAACGGTTGTACAATTCTAGGGGAGGGTCGATTGATTTGCCACTTTCACTGGACTGAAAGCCGGTCTGCTCGTGGATTGCCTGATTCCCCATCACCGATTTCCTCCTGATGCCGTTTGGCTTCAACCACCCCAGCATCTTTCTTTTCTCCTCTACCGTGCCGTATGTTACCATGATGATGTGTCTTCAGGGAGCTTCCAAGGCTTGAAATGCAACGACTTTGACTAAGACATAAACAGTAAAGAACGATTTGAACATGTTTCAGAGTTGGACCCTTATCCGATGGAGACACTTCCAACATGCAACCACGCTTTCTCCGTCTGCAATCGAGATCCGGCTTGCAGGATGCTGTATGATGATTTCAAGACTGCTTGCAAAATGCACGATGGAAAGTGCCGGATGGAAGACAGGTAAACAACAAAGTTCATTCACAAGACCTGCATTACCACTGTCTGATAGAAATACCAAGTGATACTGTTGACCCTCTCTACGTTAGTAACTCACTGTTGATCCTCCCTTTGGTAGTAACTCAAGCTAGTCAGTTAGACTGTCGTTTTTTGATGTGATTGCGCGAACAAGTGATGTGGTCTATTTATAGAGGGAATTTTCGGGTTTGTGAAGTGAATTGATCTTCGTGTGTTATCCAAACCTGTAATAATATTTTTACTCTCCACATTAAGTTTAAGAACATCCCTACGTCTGTCTGAAGTCAAAACGGTGGGACTTCAATAACTCAATAAATACCACTCAGCTTTAAATCAAAGCTTCAATAGTGAAGAAGCACTAAAGGTCTCCCCATTGGTTTCCTGCGAAATTCCACTGTTTTCCAATGATTCCCACTTGTCCGAGTTAAAAAAACTGATATATCTGTATAATTAAACACGTAACTTCGGTATGATTGTCCGTGTCATGGTGGAATAGTTATTTAATCGAACAAGTCATTATTTGTCACACAATTCATCGCTAGGAAAATCAAACTGCATGTGAGAGTTTGCTGTTTAACAGGGGCCTGAGTTGCGAAACAATCATGCAATACCAAACTGAAATATAGCCAAAGTGACGCGAACGTGTATTTTGCCTCACCAGTTTGTCCTCAGTAGTACGGGGATCACAAGGGACCTCACCCACTGCGGTAGCCTCAATGCTGGTGCCGCAAACCTGTGCATTTTAAATAACTTAGATCCTTTTTCATTCAAACCAGACAACTTTTGCTTCGTGGGTATGAATAATAAAATAACTCCGATAAGACCCAAATTTAGCCATGCTTTCAGCTTTGCGTGATGGATGCGATACAAATTTCAGTTGCTCTTCTACCTTCTCATTTCCGTAACTAGCAGAAAATGCTAGCAAAAACTCAAAATCTCAATGTGACGGACTTGTTTTCAACAAATTCGTTTTTGTAACAAAACCATTAATTTCGAGGTTTTAAGAGCATCTCCATTTCTTTCTGTGAACTCTGCTCTTTTTCAACCTTTTTTATCGCTCAAATAACCACAAAATACTTCTATGAAACTGACATTATTCGAGTGAAGTTGTAAGCTTTCACGTGAAATCTTAGAATATTCTCTTGACGTGTCAAATTGATTTTTAATCTCGAAGTCGGGAGGTTCATGCATTGCGTAATCTCGAGTGGAAAATGGTGTTGCGATTTCCAGCTCTCACTCGTTTTCAATTTAAAGGATGAATAGCACTGTGTTGTGTGTAGTCCACTATGTGGGTAAGCACGTGGATGTTGAGGATGGAGGCATTGAGAATGACGTCCGCGTCCGTGACCGACCGACCCAGCCAGTTCCCGCCCGCGCTTCTGTCAAGTTTGTGGGCAGAACAGCGGGACGTGGAAAAGGCCAGAGATCGCACATTAGTATGATGATGGCAATTCAATAATAGGTTGGATGATTCGGAAACATCCGTGGGCATATCATCGATATATGGAAAATAGTTACGGATACACCGGCGATGAACGTTCGAAGAAAACTTGTAGAACTCATTGCTGAAAGGAAAAAATGATGGTAGCGCGAGACTTAGGGTCACTTGTAATACCGTAAACTTACACGAACTATTCGGCTTTGCACGTCAAACTTGCCCCATGAACAAGACAAAAACTCTATAGCTACCTTGTTGATCTTTTCGTAGCCCAATCGGTGAAAATATGCTGGAAAATTAAGAAGCTTCAAACGTCAAACTGTAGCAGGCAGACAACTTGAAGTCTTAGCACAGATCAATGGACGTCTCATTTCAGAACCGTTTAGCCTCTCAGCCTTTCTTTTTTGGCCTAAGGTGCTGAAAGGTTTGCCCTGCTGAAATTGATAGTTGTCTTTAGTGTTTGAAGAGGGTACTAATCTAACGCTTCAATGGACACGTCTTCAAACAAGTCCTTGTCAAACTTTGTACCAGACAACAAGCGAGCCTTCGCACCGAAGTGGAGAGGCGACTTACGAGTCTGGGAGGAAACTCTTCATACTTGCCTGTGCTGGCAAGTTGTCTTGAACTGCCACGTTATGACGAGTAATGTTCTTTATTTGCTTGTGTTACATCCTGGTTCAATCTTCCATTCCATTATCAAAAGAAACAATTATGCAACAGCGTATGTTAGGTGAATCTTAGGTTTGCATAAACTGCATGACGTTAGGTCATGTGCTGTGTGACTCTGCTCGACTGTCATATTTTAGGAACCGTCTTTGTTAGTATCATCCGTTGAGTTGCACGGACCGATGACCCTCAAATATCATCGCTAATTCGCGGCCTGCCCTCGCGCAGGGGAGCATTGTAAGTTACGCCTTCCCCTCCAACCTCCTAGCCGTTAACTGCCGTTTCTCCCGGTTCGTTTACAATCGACGAATTGAGAAACAGACATCGGTTCTAACCGTTTTTAGTTTACCTCAATCAGATCCAATCGTCAAAATAAAAATCCCATCAAATTTCGGAACGAAAAATTTAAAAAAAAACAATACTGGGACCCCTTGCCAGCTTTTTCTGAAAAAATTCACTGAAAACTTTGTCGAGTTTTTAATATTTGGTGGTTGAAATGAATCATTGTGAACTTGAAAATGGTTTCATCATCGTCGGTTGCTCTTTTGGTCGATTCATCGCTCCAAATTTGGAAAGTAAAATTGACGCCTTTCACTCGAACGCTCCTCTCCCGCCTGGTCTGTTTCGCGCCTCCGGATGGTGACCGCATCCCAAAAAATTCACTTCGTTCAGAGACATGCTGTACTGTACGTAAAAAGGTTAATACAACCACACACACATGCCCACGGCCTCCTCCCACATCTTAAGGGCAGTGATAGTGACTACCGTTGGAGGAGTCGCCTCCGAGATGTCTGGAGGCGGTGGTATGGCCCACTTCAGTGCACTTCTTGAGACCACACTTTTTTTCTAAAATATTTATTTTTGCGTGACAAGTTCAGCAGATTAGTTAGACCTGTGCCGAGCCTAAGAAGTTAATACTTGCATCTTGAAATCAAGAGCTTGGCAGCAATGGGGGATTACTCTTTCGACGACCGTAATGAAAAGCCCGCGATTTTGCGTTCTACCTCAGCTCTATTTTTGCTGGAATTAACTACATGTTTGCGTTGTAAATGCAAGGAAGACTCGGTGACCTTGCATTCGCATTGACAAGCTCGTTATTCTGTTTATTTAAAGGTATGTTCATGGGATCCAGCGCAACTCCACTAGTTTGGCCTAGCTGTCACGTTAATATTTTATCAGTATGCTGTGTGGGTTCTGCTCAAACTCACTAGTCCGTCACGGCGGTGTCGTTAACTTTTTATTGGTGAATACGGCTCGGAGAAGCGCCGAATTCTGTCACACGACGAGATAAGAAAAAGTGGCGTAGTCAACACTTTCCCGAGAAAGGAGGAAAAGAGCGTCACTGATTTTTAGTGTGCTAATGTCGGGTCTCCTGACTTACCTCGGCATCACTTTATCCGGAGGTGGCGCTCAGAGAAGTCCCCAACCTGCGAGCCGGCTGGCGACAATCTATAAGACCAGAATCTAGCGCTACACTTTTTACTCGTTCTTTACCTCTCCCTACCAACTTTCCATTTTAGAGGTAGAAAGAACGAGTATAGCGCTCAACGCGGATGACGTCCGTTAGCCAACAGGTATCACAGCCGAAACCAAAGGATATACAAGGAAAAGTCCCAGATAAGA
>Ga0058701_10001246_pt1 | contig 17917 bp, 14 predicted proteins | sample AgamicOrMae_FD_97039 | JGI IMG/M metagenome (GOLD analysis project Ga0058701, IMG submission 97039) | Agave microbial communities from Guanajuato, Mexico - Or.Ma.e | ecosystem: Host-associated > Plants > Phyllosphere > Phylloplane/Leaf | place: Guanajuato, Mexico | collected 2012-06-04
AAAAAAAAAAAAAGCAGAGAAAGAGAGAGAGAGAGAGAGAGAGAGAGAGAGAGAGAGAGAGAGAGAGAGAGAGAAAAAGCAAGAAAAGGAAAAGAGTGCAAAAGTGCAACCTCATTCATTGCACTAGATTCAACTGGCTGGCCGAGCCAGAGTGGACTTGCGCCAAAAAGGCCACTTTTGGCAAGCCAGTGGCGACTTTTCGCGATATATACACGGATTATATACATTTGAGTTGTATATGTACAAATAAACAAGTAAGCAGAAAAGCGAACGTTCGTGAAGAAGAATCAACTAGTCGGCCAGGGATGCAACGGTGTTCGAGAGTAACGCCTTTTGGCTTACTATTCACGGTCAGAAATCTAGTACAACTCTCCTCGGCGATATCCGTTTAAACTACTGTAACAGACACACACTCACTCTCCGCTAACTCCGCAAACCACTGCAGCAACCATTGCAGTCCGTAGAGGCGTGCTCTCTGCCGCCGCGCGCCACACAGATTCTCATGCAGACAGTCTTCGTGAGCGGAATAAAAATACGCCACAACCTGCTGACGTGTTGTGCACCGCTTCATCATCACAATGCAGTGTCACATTGGGCCTTCTTTTAGGAATAAATAAAATCCATATCCTTTCCCAGCTCATCTATGAGACAATTATTTATTATTATTTTATTATTACATAGATAGATAAAACAATTATCACAATAATTGTTTCATCCTAGGTGCCCGAGATGCAAACTGTTCCACATGAAGAACTCAAGGCAGCAATGGCCAAATTGAAGTCAGTGCCGGCAAACAAATCCTGCTTCGATTGTGGCAATAAATCCGCCTTATGGGCTAGCATATCATATGGTGTCTTCCTATGCATCGACTGCTCGGCAGTCCATCGATCCTTAGGTGTTCATATATCATTCATTAGATCTATTACATTAGATACAAATTGGACTCCATCTCAGCTGAAAGCTATGCAATTAGGTGGCAACGCTAATGCTTTAGCCTTCTTTAAAGAGCACAACTGCGATACCAAAGAGGTACAACAGAAATACAAATCCAGAGCCGCATCATTATATAAGGCTAAGTTAGCTAAGATGGTTGATGGAAAAAATGATACCGATGATGTTGAAGAGATTGACGAAAGCGAGAAGCAACAACAGCAGAATCCAGAGGAATCTTTGTCGAAGCCAAAGCCAACTGTTAGAAAGATTGTCAGCACCACTAGTTCTAACCAAACGAGAAAACCATATAATAGACCCCGTCCTACCGGACTCATCCAGTCCAGATTAGCCCATATCCAATCCACAAGCAATCGTCAAAAGAAAGATGAGGAAAAAAATAATTCCGACAATGAGGAAGAAGACGAATATAAATCCACCGGCCGAAAAGGTTCAAACAAGTCATCAAATGATTCTGATCTTGAAGATTTCGAAACAATCAGAGAGAGCTCCAGCACATCCAAAAGCAAGTACGATGTAGACAAATATCCTAGAGATGATTCGGAGCGCGGGCGAGAAAAGAAACGGGAGCCCAAGAAGGAGAAAAAGAAGGAAACCGATGTCATTGAGACCTACGCCTCGTGGCGCGATGATAGAGGGTAAGTATTTGTGAAAATAGTGACAGTAATTGGATGCAATCATAACAACAGACGCAAAACTGACACATTTCTCATCCCATTCCACTGCAGGACCGATAACTCAGCAACCACGAGCACAAAATCTAGAAAATCAAAATCTCCATCTCGATCCAGAGTTGACGAATCCAGCAGGCTTGAGAACGCGAAAGCCTTCTCTTCGGAGCAATACTTTGAAAGAGATAGAACCACAACTGACTCTGAACGTTACAAACTGGATAAGTTCCAAGGTTCAGCAGCAATTAGTAGTGATGAATATTTCGATCGTCCCCAACAGATTCCGACCGGCTACTCGGCCGTGATCAACAATGCCAATTTAGCTGACGTGAAGGATTATGTGAAAGATGGAGTGAAGAATGTGGCCGAAAGGTTCTCATCATACGCCACAAGTGTGATCCGTCGCCTGAACACAGATGATTACTGATCGAGGATCTCTTTGCCTAATGTCAGAAAGCAATAAAAGTTTCCTCCAAGTGATCGAATATCAACCCCATTTTCTGTATGTTTCCTCCACTCGACCCTAGCCTCTGGAAACGAGAACTGGACTGCTTCGCCGCATTTCTTAAGCTTCGTATCTAGTTCATCGACTAGGCATCAGAGACGCGGCAAGACCGCGTAGGTGGCCACCCCGCACTGGTTGCGCCTGTTGCGCGCTATCCTAATGTAACCATTCTCGCCCCAACTTCGGCCCCACGAGTTCTTCAGCAGCCAGTAGTCCAAGCCGAGATCTGTCGTCCCATAGCCGACGAGCAGGACCGCGTGGTTGAGACCTCGCAAGGTTGACTTGCACGTCCGGTCGTCGTACACGCCCGACTTGTAGGCGTGGAAGGAGCGCAGGCCCGCATCTATGCCCACCGGAAGGGGACCCCTGAGCACCAGCGCCCTCCTCAGGATGGCCTCGTTGCCTCTGGGCAAGAGGAGGGAGCCGCGCACCTTGGTGACCCTGCGGCTGGCCTTGAAGCGGCAGGGACCCTCGCGTGCCTCGTAGGGATAGTCTGCGGCCGACATGATGCCCTCGTCGTGGATATAGTCGAAGGCCAGGTCCATGAGGCCGCCGTTGCAGCCGTTGTTGCCGTAGTTGCGGCTGCAGTCGATCAGGTTCTGTTCGCTGAGCAAAATCTTGCGCCCCTGGGCGGCCAGGGCGCTCTCGAGGGCGCCGGTGGTTGCAAAGGCCCAGCAGGAACCGCAGGCGCCCTGGTCTTTGACGCGCGACACGAGGCCCCGTTGGCGATAATCGAGCGTCTCCCCACGCAGCAGACTGTCGTACCAGGCCCGCTGGTCGTGGGCCCCTTTCGGGTCCTTTTCTGGTAGCGACTCGTTGAAGGCCGAGAGGATCTCCTCGAGCAGGAAGCCGCCGGGCACCTCGGCCGCAGACATGGGCGCCCGGAAACCGCAGCGCGACTCGTTGATCTCCTCGGTGGTCAGGTCGGACAGGGGGTTCACGCCGGGCACGAAACTGGCCTGAGTATCCTTCGTGTTGAAGCTCTCCACATAGCGCTTGTTGTCGATGAAGATCTGCTGCCTCTTGAGCTCCTCCTCTGGAGTTGCGTAAGTCTTGTTGTACTGCCTCTTGAACTCCCTCCAGGCCTCCAGTTCGTCGGCGCCAAAATCGTCCAGCGCCTCTGCCGAAAATTGCTTATTACTGGCCGCAAAGAGACAACCAACAACCAGCAACAACACCAGACAGTTGCTGGTCACTGTGAAAAAGTTCATGCTTGATAATATTATGCTTCCCAATCCAGATGGACCTTTGTTTATAATAAGAACTGCTAGATGATATTTCTCAATAGTGGACACAGACTCCAGTCGTGCCTCTCTTGAATGGCCGGCCGGTTCTCACAGGCTAGAGTATCTCCCAAGCTAAGCAGTGGAGGAACCGAGCAGAAGATCCGCAACCAAAACCGTTGGATGGTCAATCCAACGAGCCTCTTGCATTGTCTCGACCCTCATGTGCCGCCCAGTGCACTTTGAAGTTGGTCTTTTTCATTTCATTGTTTGCAGTCTCCTCTGCTCGTTGATAGTCTAGATTGTAGACTCTCTTCATGGATCTCACAAAGTCTGCCTTGAATCCACACAATTCCATCATCCAGATCATTGTCACTCTGCGGAAGCTTGCCACAAAGGCGCAGTGAGTTCTCATGCGAGATACAATGGATGATGAAGCTTCAATTGTTGCGCGAGTCGAAAAATTAAAATCAAGACATCACTAGGGCCGATCGTTCATTGCGATGTTTTTTGAAAAAGTATCAGAAGTTTAGCGTGGCGAATGCACTATGGTTCACATAACCAAATGGGACATGATTAACATCAGAGAGATTAGTCTCACCGACTACGACTCAGAGCGAGAAGGTCGATTCGACTCTACTCAATTTTATCGAAAAAATTGATGAATTTCAATCTTATCTATGGACCGACACTCAATTGGCGCTCAATGGTAGGCAAAGACGAAGGCTCGAGACTCCAGCAAGCCGAATGGCTGAAAGAGTGCTGCATTGGAACCGTCGCTATTAGCACTCTAATGAAATGATAATTGTGAACATCGGAGTAGCCCTACCACTACCAATAAAAATGATTTCTCAATTAAACCAGTGGCTACTTCTATGAACTAATGGGACTAAAAGACCTAGTGGATAGACAGTCTATCATAGAATGAACTAGGTGGTCTGAAGGCTGCGCACAAGTGCACTACTGTATGAGCGAGTCGGGCCGGCGGACTCCGCCACTGCACGCACGTGGTCTTGTTGATGTTTCTGATTGACTTGTGTCGGAGTATCACGTGGTTGCAATGAATCAATCTGTTTCAGCCTCAGAGGTAATAATCTTATATTGCAGGTAAAATGACTGTCGATTACGATATTATCACTGACCTCACCAACATACCGGAGAAACCTACCCAAAAGTTGGTTAATACTCCGAATAATATCGAGACGATACCCGATAGACAGCATCGTTATGTACAGAATTTAATCAATAATCACATTCAATCATTTGATTATTTCATCGATAGCGGATTCCTTGAGGGCATAGACACAATCCAGCCATTTCGCTATGCATTGCCCAATGGCCAGGATCTTGAGGTCAAGTGCATCAACTTCAAGATGTTCAAGCCTGAGGTTGACACCGGATGCTACTCGAAGACTAAAGAACTATACCCATCAGAATGCCGCCAAAGTGGCACAAGCTACATGGGGAAGTTGAATCTAGAATTTGTCTGGCACATCGACGGAAACTTTATGGGCAGTTTCGAAGAACATATTGGCCTAGTCCCTGTCATGGTCAAATCGAAACTCTGCAACTTGCATGATGCATCCCCTAAACAGATGTTGCGTAGGAAGGAAGACGCTGAAGAATTGGGAGGTTATTTCGTTTCAAATGGTAATGAGAGAATCATAAGGATGTTGATCGCTGTAAGAAGGAACTATCCCATCGGTTTATGTCGAAAGACTTGGAAAGATTCACTTCCGTTCTTTACTGAGTATGGTGTTTCGATGAGGTGCGTTGGACCTGGGGAGAAGACACAAAACATGGTCTTACATTATCTGAGTAACGGAACTGCAAAGCTGAAGATATTTTTCAACGCTAGAGCTATAACTGTTCCTGTCGTGATGATCCTCCGTGCTTTAACGGAAACCACAGATAAGAAGATGTATGAGATGATAGTCAACGGATACGATGGTAAGGAGGCGAAATTCTTTCAAAATTCGATAATCACCATGATGAAGCTGGTCAGAAAAAGCGGTGTCTCGAATCAAATGGAAGCTCTAGAACATTTGGGAAGTCAATTGAAGAAATATCAATCAGACGTGCCACGTCAATGGACGGATTTGGAGGCAGGGTTAAATCTGATTCGATACTCAGTCGCAATTCATCTATTATCAGACGAAGACAAATTCAACTGCCTGGCTCTAATGACGAGAAAGGTTTATGCTTTGGCCAAGGCGGAATGCGCAATCGAGAACGAAGATAATCCCATGTTCCATGAGGTTTACACCGCGGGTCAAATCTATTTCACTTTGTTGATGGAGAGGATAGAGCTCCTACTAAAGGGATTGAAATTGTGCTTTGAGCGCCACTATGCAAGAAATCCATCTAGCTCCAGTCAACCTTTAACCAAAGAGCTTCTAGAGAAACTGATGCGACTTCGTTATAGTACAATAACAAACGCAATGAAACTCCTCATTGGCACCGGAAACTTGACCTCTTCCTCTGGTTTGGGCCTGAAGCAAACCGTTGGTTTGTCTGTTACTTGCGAGAAGATTAATTATTTAAGGTTCCTTTCCAATTTCAGAGCCGTGCATAGGGGAGCTTTCTTTGCCCAGATGAGAACAACTGCGTGCAGGAAGTTATACCCGGAAGCTTGGGGTTTCATGTGCCCCGTGCACACACCGGATGGAACACCCTGTGGTTTGCTGAATCATCTGACTATTGGATGCTCGGTAACTTGTGAGAAGAATGAGACTAAATTGTTGAGGCACACGATACTAGCTCAACAGGTTGTCACTCTAGATGAAGCGCTCAGCTACGACCTTGCCCAATACTACCCGGTTATCTTAGATGGCGAAGTGCTATGTTATATACACGTTGATTACGCTGAAGATTTCATGAGAAAGTTACGCCGCTACAAAGTTAAAGGCTCTAAGGGAGTACCCAATGATATGGAACTATGTCTCATACCGAAAACTAGACATCCCACGCAATATCCAGGAATTTTCATGTTCACTACCATTTTCAGGATGATTAGACCCGTAATCAATAAGAACCATGATACGTATGAATTCATTGGGTCCTTCGAGCAGGTTTACATGGACATTAGCCTGGATGAGAATGAATCTATTCCTGGTCGTACAACTCATATGGAAATATCGAAGACAATGTTTCTGAGTGTCCTTGGATGTTTGATACCTTACCCTGACTTTAACCAGAGTCCTCGTAACATGTACTGTTGTCAGATGACCAAGCAGACAATGGGTTCATCTTCACATACTTTGAAATATAGAAATGACACAAAAATGTATAACATTGAAACTCCACAGTCACCACTTGTTAGACCTGCCATCTACGACCACTACCATTTCGATGACTTTCCGCTGGGAACCAATGCAGTTGTGGCGGTTATCTCATACACTGGTTACGATATGGAGGATGCGATGATCATAAACAAAGCCTCCGCTGAACGAGGTTTTACCATGGGCAGTATTACGAAAACTGTTTCCATTGATCTGAAAGCGATGGGTAATGTGAAAGCTGTCGGATCATATGCTTTCTACTTCGGCTTCGCCGACCCGACCGACAGAGATCAGCATGTGAATACTTTAGACATGCATGGTCTTCCATATATAGGCTCTAAGCTCACACAAAACACCGCCTATTGTGCCTACTATCCGACGGACTTGCCTCCCGGTGAATCTGTGATAAAGACCAAATATGAGGTCTACAAGTATCCTGAGCCATCCTATGTGATGGATGTCAAAGTGATAGGCTCCGACTCTGGCAAGGAGCGTATGCAGAAAGTGACTATCACAATGTGGCAACCTAGACGGCCCTTTGTAGGAGATAAATATGCCAACAGGCATGGACAGAAAGGAGTTTGCAGCTTATTATGGCCTCAAGAGAGCATGCCCTTCACCCAATCTGGAATGACGCCTGACATTATCTTCAACCCCCACGGTTATCCATCCCGTATGACGATAGGTATGATGTTGGAGAGCATGTCTGGAAAAGTGTCCTGTTTAAATGGTGAAGCAATTGATGCAACTCCGTTTAGATTCTCCGAAGAGCAAACAGCAAGTGACCACTATGGTAAGTTGCTCGAGGAGCACGGATTTAATTATTTCGGGGAAGAGGAAATGTACAGCGGAGTTGATGGAAGTCTCATGACTGCTTCTATATTCATTGGAGTTGTTTATTATATTAGACTTAGGCATATGGTAAGTGATAAATATCAAGTGAGATCAACAGGTCGGGTGGATCAAGTGACCCACCAGCCGGTGAAAGGCCGAAGGCGAGGTGGTGGTGTTAGATTTGGAGAAATGGAACGTGATTCTCTACTTGCGCATGGTGCTTCCTTCTTGTTGCAGGACCGTTTATTCAATTGCTCCGATAAGACCATAGCGAGAGCATGTGTCACATGCGGCTCTCTCATGTCTACCTCTAATGAAGTGATGCTCAAGGATCTGATCCCCAAGGAGGAGAACGCCAAAGAGGAGGATGCTAAATTTATACAGCGGAAAAAGTCAGCCCAAGCAGAATGGACTTGCCGCTTATGCAAGAGCAAAAGAGATGTTCGCCTGGTTCAGGTTCCGCATGTGCTATTGTATCTGGCTGCTGAACTCGCTCAAGTAAATATTTCACTCAAGTTACACTTCAGTGAAGTTTAGATCTCGGAGGTGTTGAAATAAATCAAATAGCGGCCGCGAAGAGGAGGGTTACGCTTCTCTAGTTGACTGCAACCATTCACCCCCGCTCACTTGTACACCTGGATCGTTATCAGGTCGCTCATCAGGTGTGATTCTTGCATCTTGACCACGCTTTTCCCCTAAGGTCCATTTCATTTGATGAAAGACATGAGCTTATCGCTCTAACATCACGGTTGAATTGATCGAGAGCAGCAGCCTTCCCGTCCCATGCTGCGCTATCCGTCAAATTTCACACCCAGTTGCCTTTTGCTACGCCTCAGGTTCGAAAGAGTTAGGTGCGAACTCTGACCACTATGGAACGGGCACTAAAGTAATGCAAAGATGGGCGAGTGCAAAGATTAGGTTGAAATAGGTTCTATCGATAATTAGCCTCATAAACAGGGGTAGGTCATGCCGCGTCTTTGAAGTTTGTCACGTTTCGTTGAAGTCTCTGTCGACGCAATTTCGCAACATGCGGAGGTTGCTGGCAATCTCTTTTGGCAGATGGTTAGCCCTGGTGAAACATGTCATCAGTATGCATGCGAGCCATAGACCTAGAGTGACAACTGACCGCTCAGAGGAGCTCCAAGTTGTCGAAGCCAGCTTTGCAGATAGACCGATCACGGGGTGAGCCTCATCTTCGTCCATTCTTCAGAGGCCTTTATCTGCCGAACCTGCTTGCAAGCGGATTACACCTTCGCGATTGTTGTTAGTTTCGCGTCCATGACGCAATCTGGACCACAGCCAGACACTAAAGGTAGCGAGTTTCACCTTTCGACTGGGAACATGATGGAGCGCGGCCTCAAGTCGTCGGAAATGACTATTGAGGCACTGGCCGGCTTCTCTGGCTCCCAGAGGCTCAGCCCTCCAAAAATCGCATACTCTGCACTCCACACTAACCCAATCTGGTGAATGGACGTATCGTCTTGTCAACCTGGTAGTTGACCATCCGGTATCAAGAATCATTCTGACTCACGTGGCGCAGCTTGCCAAGACTGGCCCAGTAGAGCGCCGAAGGTTGAGTCTCACATTGGGATCCTCCAAGCCCTGGTGGGCGCATTATAGGTGCAGACTAGAAAGTTTATAGCCAATTCGATGGACCTTTATACGGAATGAAGTTGGAGTTTCGGAATTTATCTGAGATCCGGAAACTCTTCGAAGCTTGTTATCAATGCGGCGACATTCGTTCGTGTCCTTCGGCCGAGCGCGGCGCAGCGTTTTTGAATTGTTTACGAATGCGACCGCAGCGTGCAAATTCCATCGCGATTCCATGGAGAAAGTTTATCGACTTAGCCCAATAGGTCCTGTATTTTTTGTGATTATTCATATAACCTTAACCCATTCGCCATGGCTAAAATCACGGCAGCAAATAAATTAATACAACTAGCAACAAACAGACCAACAGCCTTGTTGATATACAGGGCCATGTCTTCAAAAGTCACTGAAACGAAAGAAACATCAGTGACAGAAACTAATGACACAAAGGTCAACTACAATGAGGATGGAGTAGGATTCAAGACGACACCTCATACCAAACACGTCTATCTTAATCCGTTGCTCACTCCACCTCCCCGCAGCCCAAGAACTCCCGAGGATTTCACCTATCCTGCACGTCTTGGACACTGGACAACATTAGGCTACGATTGGATAAATCCTCTCAGAGACAAATACCAGTTTCATGAAACCATATTTCTCTCTATGTTAGGTTTTTTTCTTGCTTTGTATGGGATTTATTATGGCCCAGATTTGAAACACAAGGAATGGGCAAGAAGGGAGGCCCTCTTTAGAATCGCTAAACGTGAAGCCTTGGGATTACCCCTCATTGATCGAAATATAGTGGATCCTGAAAGAGTAGTTTTACCCACAGAGGAAGAACTGGTAGATTTTCCAGTGACAATGTAGATGTCTGTACGATGAGTAAATGAAATTTAGTCAATCAAGTGAAGCCGAAAAATTTTCTTGCATCATTCACGAGACTCGCTTCTGAGTGATTTGGGCGTCTAACCCACAAGTCTACTTTATTTTGAATCTCACTTGTACGTCGCGCTTATTTCAGCTCTGTAGACCGACTCTGTCTACTTTCTAAACCACATTTTACACATGTCATACCTGTTAATCTTTTTTTGCAGTTGTAGTATGCCATACATCAGCGCTTCGGCTGTGGGCGGGCAGCCCGGAACATATATATCGACAGGTATGACACGGTCGCATCCTCTAACAACAGAGTAACTGTAATGGTAGTAGCCTCCACCGTTAGCGCAACTACCCATCGATATAACCCATTTCGGGTGTAGCATCTGATCATAACATCTCCTTAGAGCTGGGGCCATTTTGTTTGTAACAGTACCTGCCACAATAATACAATCAGCTTGCTTCGGAGCAGCTCGAAAAACGACCCCAAATCTGTCCATGTCGTAGCGAGGGGCGGCTATGTGCATCATCTCTACAGCACAACAAGCCAGTCCGAAGGTCAATGGCCATAAACTGTTTCTTCTGGCCCAATTTGCAAGATCGTCCATTTTGGCCAAAGCAAACTCCATCTTAGACGGTTCAGGAACTGAAACTGCTGATTGTGGTCTTTCGGTGACCTGTGTTGTCATTGCCCTGCATGTTGATAGGGCCAGGGTTCTGTTCGATGCCGAGGCTAAAGCCTTAGAAACTGAGGTTAAATTTGCCATTGTTAATGTATTATTTTCAAAAATAAAATCGCAGATCTTAATATTCCAAGACGATCTCTCTCATTTTGGTGGTATAAATAAAAACACACTTTCGTCGCGCTCTTGTACAGAAACTTCTACAGAAACATGCAGCAGCCTGCGCAGCTTCGCGATGAAAGTGTACGAACTAGAAAACTCGCTGCGCTACGGTATGGGCATTTGATGAATCATTACCTATCGAACATCCTCTTCAAGATAGAAGATGAAGAATTGTGATCAAACTCCATTTGATTATTCCCTTCCTGGAACAGCTTATGCCTTTGAGCGTAACAACTTTATTTTACGTTTACACACGTTCTCAATCTCTCTAATGGACTCATTGTAACTCTCTAGGATACTTCCTTTCACTTTGGACAGCATTTGGTTGCTACAATCTGGTCCCATGAGAGGCGCGATGAATGAACCATCTCTTGTCTCTATCGGTTTGCATTGTGAACCAGATGAGATACTATCGTCTGGGCGTGTAACCCTATCGAGAATTGTAACTTTTGGGTCTAATGATTTCAAGAGGTTCGACAGTTTGACCAATTGAGTTTCAGTCTTCGAGGTGAGCTGAGTGAGGATGAGCTTAGTCTTTGCAACCTGGTGATGGCTTGAGGGTGCAGGGTTTGGCTTGGCAGAAGAGTTTTGTGCATTGTTGGTAGAAGAGCTGGAAAGATCAGTTGAATCATGCTGATTCAATGCGACCAGACTGGTAACACATAGGGACAGAAACTCTACCGTAATGGTTAACGAGGACAGAGCTTGCTTGAAGGCTAATAAAGTATCGGTTGATGATAATTGAACCTCCAGACGACTCATGATATCATCCAGATACGTTGAATAGGTGTCTAAGATATCTTGGGTCAATGCATGAAGGTCCGTTATGAATACTAGTGACCTAGCTATGTTGATCAGCTCCTCCACAGCTACGTGTCGCCATCTTAGGGGTGACACTTCAGGCTCGAGATATGAGTAACGATCGTCTGATCGCCTCGATAGGGAGTTCAGCACGTCTGGCATGATATTTTCAACCACAGTGGCCCATATTTAAGCTCCTTGATGTGATCCTCTCGGGAAATGTTAATGTGGCGCGAGAACAGTTCATATTGTTTGAAGGCACTTCGAAGTAGATAAAATCTTAGCTTGAGCCAGAGGCGCTCATCATTGAAGTTTTCGAACTGTCGTCGTTCAATGAGAGCGTTCGTCTCGAAGTGTAGACTTTTAAGAATCTTGAAATCTCGACTATCCTCAATCTTCTCCGCGTTATCACCGGCATCCCGGAAGACTCGATGTAAACCTTTAAATGGGTCGAAGGACAGACATGCATTGGACAGTTCTTCGAGATTTGTAGCTGTCACGTTGTTAACGACCCCCTTGATAAGTAAACACTGCGTTGAATTCAGTGAGTCAGACAGCTTACGTAACAAATTAGTTATTTCTTCGACCTTGCTGAACCTTCCATCACGGTAACTGGTGATCAGACAATCAAAACATTCGCGCATACCATGAGAGTAAAAGCCTAAACAAGTGTCAAGGGATTCTCTTGATAGAGAATAGTTACCTGTGTTGTATAATACCGGGTTCAACAGGTGACCCAAGGTATCTATTTGGAAATGTTTTATATCGAGCGAGATTAAAACTTCTGAGCTCTGTTTTGATGCACCTATGAGACTGTATAACTTGAGTAAAGTTAGTTTAAGTTGATGATTGCTTGGACTATTATTTACACCGTTCTCACATATGATTATTAGACTGATCAATACTGAGTCCGTGAGAATCGTCCTGCCGACCTGGCTCAAGTCTGTAAAATTGATCGAATTAGTGAGTACGCTATTGATAGCAAGCAAACAATAATGATCAATAGGTAAGAATTCAGTTTTCGAGTTTGAACAAATGCAAAGCTCTCGATGATTGTCGTAGGCGTCTATGTGCTTCTTCGCTAGTTGCAATCTATCGCTGACAGCGTCGGATATCTTGAAGTCAAAGAGTGATTGACGAAGCATATGATAATTCAACTTTGTATAGAAAACGTCTAGTGCCTTCATATCAGCCGGAGGATTTTTAGCTAATTCTTCGACCCATCTCTCTATGCTGGTTAATAGATTCAATTTGTCCTCATTTGAAATGCCATATCTATTCAGCATATGATCCAAATCATAGTAACAGATGATTTTCTTGCTGAACAATTGAAAGAACTCCAAAAGCAAAGGAACGACCCCGTCAGGGTACCTATGCGCTAATTGACCGATGGAGGCACTAGGAATATTCCTAGGTAACGTGTCTTGGCTACCCTTAACCATAGAGCATAACTCTATGCGAGCAATAAACGGACCTCTCAGTAGGCCTCTTCTATTCGGATTGACTGATGACATTCTGGATAAACTCTTGGACTGGGCTCTAGAGGTTTTCTGTTGTGAATCTTTGGAGCTGGTATCGTTTGCCTCAAGGCTAAATTGGCACTGTTTCTCTACGATATCAAAGCATTCAATAAGGGCTGATGTAAATTTAACTGGGGTACCAGCGGTCGATTGAGTCTGGGAAGGTTGTTGGTCGCCTGTTGCTACTGGTTGGTGTAAAGAAGGAGCCTCCGTGTCTACGAAAAGAGCACTCTTGAATAGTCCCCGATAGTATTCGATCTGATCGGGATACTCTTGTATCAGCGTAGGAAAGTAGTGCTTGAAAGCCCTCGAGTACATTTTGAGATCGAGACATAAATAAGCCTGGCGTCTTTTATACCAACTGAGATGATCACTTAAACGAGAACAAATAGGCCCGGTGAGAAATTTGTACTCCTCCTCAGACTTATTCTGTTTGCGCAATATCATGAGGTATAGCTCTATCTCCTCTGGGGTTCTCTCATCCTCAATCATCTTTTCACACATTTTCTCAGCTAGTGAAAGGCAAACTTTTGACTCTGGCGTTTCTGGACCACCTGATTCAGCTGAGGCCCGTGATTGCATGAAAAGTGACATAATGGCCCAGAATGAATACAGCCTCTTCTTGATCGGAAAATTCTTATACATTTGCATGGCGACTTCCTTCTGTCTCTTGAAGTTGAATACCCTAACATAAGCCATAAACAAATGGGACATAATGTCCAGGTCGTTAGGTTTCCTCTTCAAGGCAGCCTCATAGATGTCAACGATCTTAGAAACATTCACAGATTCCTTGCAACATGATGTCATAGTCTGTAGGGTGACCTCATCCAAGTCAGCATTTAAGTCTATGTCATTCAAGATATCTAGAGCTTGTAGGATTTTCTGCATACGGATGAGAGCCAGCGCCTTAAGCGCTTTAAAGACAGTTAAATCTTTAACATTTTTCGGCAATCTATCGACCTCCTGGACAGCCTTCTTATTTGAGCCTATATTCAGACAATCATAAATCTTTTTGAGTTGTCTGTCAAGGTTGCCTAAGTTTACGGGCGCTGACATTTCTATGAGACCTAATATCTAGTTATACGTCAGACGATAAAATGGGCAATCTAAATGAATGGACAGCAGCACGTGGTGTGAAGTTGAACCAGTAGCGAATCGTGTTTGCGGCCGCAAGGCTGCGTTAGAGCAAATCTATGGGGGCAGCGTGGTGGCCAATATAACAATTCCGACATGTTTTGCGCGCAGTGGTCCAGATGGCGAGGGCAAACCAAAACAATGAACATCTTATAACCTAAATTAAAAATTCCAATCGATCCCACAACAATCACCTGCACATGTATATTGTTTGACACCAGCTACATATTAAGACATCCCCGATGACAATGATTTCGGACGAGCAAATGGCTGAAATGGCCGAAGTGAAGGCTGATCCAGAATTGGAGACGATCAAGGCCCGAGTATTGGAAATGGAGGCCGAACAAGAGAAACTAAAGAAAATGCAAGACGAAGTTGATAGACAAATGAACATGAGTCCAACAAGTAAATCAAGCCAACCACAAACCTTATCCCTGGAAGAGAAACAGGAAATTGACGCCCGCTCAATATATGTTGGTAATGTAGATTATTCAACGACAGCTGATGATCTAGAGAGACATTTCCATGGTTGTGGATCAGTGAACCGAGTTACAATATTAACTGACAAATATACTGGCCATCCAAAGGGGTTCGCTTACGTTGAATTTGCGGATAAGGATTCAGTTCAGATAGCTGTGGCTTTAGATGAAAGTTCCTTCAAGGGTAGAATTATAAAAGTTTGCCCCAAGAGGACGAATAGGCCAGGTATATCGACAACAAATAGGCCGCCCGTTGGTCGTGGTGGTTTCCGTGGTGGCCGAGGCGCCAGGAGAGGCGGTTTTGGTCCCATGCGAGGCGGTAGAGGCAGGATGGGTGGTGGAGGACGAGGCAGGTGGGTGTATGCACCCTATTGAGGAGATATACATTTTGGTCCCGCGCCATTGGAAGGGCCGATTGAACACTGAGTTGGTGAATCAGGAAACCCAGACGAATGATTGGAAATTTGTTAATCTAGGACAATGTAAATAGAGTAGCCAGCCAATCGAAGGGCTACCCCCGGTCGAAAACGGGGGGTGAACAACACAAAGTTAGGCAGACAGAGAGCGAAACTCATAGACGCATGGAGTCTGCATGGAGTAGAGTGCGCGTGCGCGCGCGCTCTCGATCCTTGTCGTCGACTATGTCATTTGTTGTGTAGTCTGTACGGCGTCATCCAATCCAATCATCAGGATCGGCCAATTGGTGGTAGTAGACCAAGCACGGCATAGTGAAAATAATCAAAGGAGAAAAAAGTAAAATATAATTTATACATTTCAACTGAGGAAACAAAGTTCCTTGAGTTTGAGTGAGCGATTCCTTTTGCTCCGATGCTTTACTGCTGCTTTTGGTGAGCCAGTAAGGAGGGTTAATTTTGCAATTTGTTTATATTTATATAGATTTTCAATCAGAGAAACAGATCGGCAGCACTCAGAGTTCGGCCATTGTCATCGATCTCTAGCTTGTGGTTTTTGCTTGTTGTTGTTGTGGTTGGAACTCTGATCACTTATCTCTGTTGGGCGAGTTGCTTAAGCTTAAGTTTGGATAGTGATAAAGGCGAGTGAATGGCAGAGTGAGCTGCAACCAACAATGTGTAGCCAGATGGGCGAGAGTGCAATTGTTCTGGTTGAGGCGGCCGATGGTTGAGCGTCAGTTGTGTGTGCTGATCCCAATCAGTGGCGGCGACAACGGTCAAGAGAGAGCGAGAGAGAGAGAGACAAAGGCACTCGAATGGTGGGCGAGAGAAAGAGAGAGACAGAGACAGAGAAAGACAGAGACAGAGACGCTCGGCAAGACTTGAGGCTTTGTGGAGTTTGTTTAGTTGCGATTTTGTCTAGTTCTGATAGGCGCCAAACGGGCGCACAAAGCACCAAGAGCTGACGAGCAGTTTGAGGGTAGTGTTCAGTAGTTTTTCAGATTGGCAACAGTTTTCCACAGTTGTCCAGCACAGTTGCACTTCGATTGAGCTTGGCCGCCAAATTGAGCGACAAAAGTTCTCTGGTTGACACTTGTTTCAACTATTTGAAATTAGAGCAAATGTCCAGCGAGCTCGAGTGGCAAACAATGGAGCACGTTGTTTGTGGCTCGGAATAGAAGATACAATAGAAGAGGATTGCTAAGCTAAGGTTTGATTAGTTTTGCATTAGCTTGAGAGATACTTTTCCCACAGAGACACATGGCGAGCAATGTTTGCACGCTGGACACTGAGTTTTGAGGGCGCCATTCTGGTGGAAAGAATCCAAATCTAATGAAGCGACACTGCACTTCAAGAGCCAAAAGAAGCCCCAATCGAGCGAGAAGATTGTGTGGAGAAGAGGAAAATCGAGCGTGAGTGGAAAATAGTCTGTGCCCCAAGATGGAGGCAGCCCTGAGGAGTGTCCGTTTTCGAGGCAGCTCGCAGGCCGAGATTGAGGAGTCAGAGTTGAGGCGATTGAGACTGCTGCTGGTGGGCAGTCTCAACAGGCTGCAGCAAGGCCACAGGAAGACAGATGATGGTGGCAAGCTGAGGTTTGGGGGCGCCAAGACGAGTTTAGTGAGCCCGAAGATGAGCAGCAAATGGGAAGCGAAGAAGCAGCAGCAAGCGGCCACAAGAGTTGGGCCCAGATTATTATTATTTATTTTTCTAGTTGTTTTCGGCTGGGCCTTCTGGCTGGACACTGCCCTCACCACGCTCGCCACAGTCAACGGCCAGCCAGCCGACAGCCCAGCCTCACCAGCACCACTCGAGCAGCAGCCGCCCCCCAACGGCGGGCAACAATTGGAGCCCACAGGCCAGCTCGAGTCCTGGTCAGTTCCCGCAGCCAGTCAGCAGCAGCTGGAGCGGGCCCCTTCCGGCGGAAGCTCGCGCAAAGCCCAGCTGGCCGAGCCGGAGAACAACAACCAGGTGCATCGGGTGGCTGTGGGCCGGTCAGTGCGTTTCAAGTGCACTGTGAACGAGATTGGCGCCCACAAGCTCGCCTGGTTCCACAAAGACCGGCGTCTGCTCCTTGCGCTCGATAACAAAACGGTTGCCTGGCGCGAACGAATCCAGGTCTCCTCGCAAGCAAACAAGGTGTTCTTCCTGCAAATCGACAGCGTCCAGCTCAGCGACAAGGTAAGTGAAGTGCAAATTGGAATTCTCTCTCTCCCGTTTTTTTCCTCCTTTTCGCCCCCTTTGTCCCCCTCTTTTGGGCCACACTCTTCGGCCTTCCAGTCTCGCCAACCGGTGTCTCTCCGACGAGACACTCTCCGGCCTTGCCAAAGGGCGCCACTCTCCGGCCTTCCAGTCTTGCCAGAGGGCGCCCCACCGGAAGGCGGGGGTCATTTGGCGCCCCGCGAGCCAGTGGGGCGGCTGGAGAGTGTGAGGAGAGTGTGGGGCGGCTCGCGGGGGCGCTTTCATTATTTTATTAAATTCCTCTAACTAAGCTGCGGACTGGCTGCCGGCGCGCATGGGCGGCCAGAGACCACACACTAGGGCGGCCAGAGACCACACACTAGGGCGGCCGGCGCGACAAATGGGGCATATTTCGGCCTGCCGCTCGATTGCGCGCGCCGCTCCCAGTCTTTGGGGGGCCGCTTTGAGCTGGAAACGGGCCCAAAAGAGGCCCAAAAGAGGGCGAAAACAACAACAAACGCCTGCCCATAACATAAATTTGTCACTCGAGCCGGACATTTTGATTAAAGCCACAATTATTGCTCAACGCCAGCCAGCCAGCCAGTAGCTCACTGCT
>Ga0058701_10001247_pt1 | contig 17914 bp, 19 predicted proteins | sample AgamicOrMae_FD_97039 | JGI IMG/M metagenome (GOLD analysis project Ga0058701, IMG submission 97039) | Agave microbial communities from Guanajuato, Mexico - Or.Ma.e | ecosystem: Host-associated > Plants > Phyllosphere > Phylloplane/Leaf | place: Guanajuato, Mexico | collected 2012-06-04
CCAGGCCCCAGGCCAGACCGCTTCTCCGTCAGACAGAGTTAACGCGGATTACATCGCGTACGTCAGCATGACCGTGGTTTTGGTATCCGTATGGTCGGGCGCAGACTCAGGTGGATTGTTGTTCCAGGTGACGTTATACGCCAGTTTCAGAGCGAAATGGTCATTAATCGCTACCTGTAAGCCCGTTTCAGAGTTCACTGTCGTATCGTCACCCAGTGAGCTCAGCACGGAAACACCCTGAATGAATTTGGTGGTATCTGTCAGCTGCCACTGGTAGCTCACCGCACCGTAAGCCAGCGCCTGCGTTTTATGTCCACCTTCACGGTAATCGTCGTAACGGACACCAGGACCGAATTCCGCACGCAGTGAATGCACCGGGCCATTCAGGATCTGACGACCATAACCGGCGGGTCAGGACATCGCGTCCGTCATAACCATTGTAACGGTCACTTAACCAGCTTGCCTGACCAAACAGGTAGTCATAGGCGCTCATGTTGTAACGCGAACGCGCACCTACGTTATAGGTTTCGGACGAGCGCTCATCGTTTGCAGAGGTATTCGCGGCATTGCCCCACAAGCTGTAGGCCATTGATTCTGTATACCAGGTCATGTTGGTCTGTGCGGTCAACGATGAGCTGGTGGTGTTACCGGTTTGCGCCAGGTAACCTGCAGAGGCCGATCCTTCAAAAGGCTTTTTCGCCGTTGAAGGGTCATCCATCGCGGTGAAGACCGCGTTATCGGCCAGCGCCTGGTGACAAAACGCTCCGGCAGAGAGCAATAGAACAGCAGACAGCTTGTTAAAGGCGTTCATTAAGTGTGATCCGTGCAACAGTTTTGAAAACGAAGATTCTGAAGGGTTTCCCGGTGCGATCAATCCCCTTTACCGTAACTTTTGTAAAGAGATATGAATTCGCTCAGAACATCATGCATTAGCGTAACGTCCCGTATTTGCTGGACGTTAACCTGATTTCGGCGCGCATTATAGAGTTGTTTTTGCCAAATAACATCTGTTCGTTTACAAGATTTACATACGTTCGGGTCGCCAGCATCCGCACAAACGGTAAACAGTTTAGTCCGAATTGTTGGCTCATCCCCTTCATTATTCGCCTGTTTTTTCACCCTGTACTACGCTGTGTGATATTTAACCCTTTCGAGGTGCAAAATGCGCAGTGGAGATCTACATCGCTATGTCGTGACCTTTCATTATCAGGAAGCCGGACTCAGTGACGTTCTGAACCTGACCGGTGCTCTGACATCAGGGGGCTTCTCTACCACGTTAATGGATGACAGTGGCACCGCCCATGAGCTTGGCACCAACAGTTTTGGCATTGTCACCACACTGGATGAGGCCGCGCTAAAACAGCAGGCTCTTGCCGCGGGCGAAAGCGCGCTGGGCCAGAAACCCGACGTGACGTTGACCACGCTTGACGACTTTCTGCGCCAAGCAACAGGTGCCGCAGACTAGTCTGTGCACACGCGCAGGTTTTTATCGCGTGCGTCCGCGTTACAATTGAACTCAGGCAGCGAATAAAGAGGATAACCCGATGTGGTCAGCCATTAGTCGTCTGTTAAACGAGCAATTTGGCAACGCCGAAATTACCCAACGTCATGAACTCCCCGGGGGGGGTGATGTGCATCCCGCCTGGCTCATCCGCTATGGTGAGCAGGATGTGTTTGTGAAGTGCAACAGCCGCGATAAAGTGTCCCTGTTTAGCTGGGAAGCCGATCAACTCGCCCTGCTGCGCCGTACCCAGACGGTCCGCGTTCCGGACGTTTATGGCGTTGGCAGCGATCGTGACTACAGTTTCCTGCTGCTGGAATATATCAAACCTCAGCCCCTGAATCCGCAGAGCGCCTACCAGTTAGGCCAGCAGTTGGCGCGTCTGCATCAGTGGAGCGAGCAACCTCAGTTCGGGCTTGATTTCGATAATAATCTGACCTCTACACCACAGCCCAACAGCTGGTTGCGGCGCTGGTCAGTTTTCTTTGCGGAGCAACGAATCGGCTGGCAACTGCAGATTGCCGCTGAGAAAGGCATTCTGTACGGCGATGCCGAACGGATTATTGATTGTGTGCAACGGACCCTGGCGTCCCATCACCCTCAACCTTCCCTGCTCCACGGCGATCTGTGGCCAGCTAACTGTGCGGGCAGCGAGACTGGCCCCTGGATTTTCGATCCTGCCTGTTACTGGGGCGACCGGGAATGCGACCTGGCGATGCTGAGCTGGTTTACCGATTTGCCAAAGGCGATCTTTGACGGTTATCACCAGAGCTGGCCGTTACCCGATGGCTTTTCGCAGCGTCAGCCGGTTTATCAGCTTTACTATCTCCTGAACCGGGCCAACGTGTTTGGCGGCAACTGGCTGGGCGCGGCGCAGTTTGCCGTGGGCCAGTTGCTGGATGACGATGCACGGGCAGCCGGTCAGGTGAAACCGGCCTGATCGTTTAGAGAAAACCGAGCAGAGAAAGCAGAAAGTAACCGGCGATGGCAATCACCAGCGGCAGGATGTAGAGCGGGAAAATCTGCAGAAAAATGGTGTGGCGCGGGACCCGTACCTTTTCTTCCAGCTGCTGCCGGGTCCGGCCATCGCTGCCTTTTGCCTGCTCAAGAATCATCTGATCTTCAATCCCTTCCCTCACATGGCGCACCTGACGTCCCATGCGCGCACCGGACGCTTCCAGCGCCAGCCCGACAAAAATCAAAATATAGATAAACCAGAAGCCCAGATTCATCTGTCCATTGAACTCGGGCACCGGTGAGTTTTGCCAGAACACATTCAGAAACGGCGTATTAAAGCGAATCATATCCACCATGACATGAATGAAATCCAGCATCACGGCATCAATACCGGGTTTCTTTTCACTGTGCTTAAACAAAAAGCTCAGCAGTGAAATGATGGTAGACAGCAACGCGAGTAAAAAAATCACCCAGCCAGCGACACGCTTAAGGATGGCAATGCGGCCAGCCTGTTGATAGGTCATGATATCTCCTGAACCCAAAATCCCATTTGCTTCAGTCTACCTGCCCTTGCAGAATTTTCCCAAAAAAAAGAGCGGTCTGCGCCCGTTTCGCCTCATCTGCGCACCAACCCTGTGTTCATGCTAAGGTAGCCTGAACTTTTTAAGGAGCGAAGCATGTCTTACCACCGCCCTGTTTTTGCAGCTTTATTTGATATGGATGGCTTGTTGATTGATTCTGAACCTCTCTGGGATCAGGCTGAAATGAACATCTTCTCAACCCTGAATATCGATTTGACCCGACGCCACGAATTACCCGATACGCTCGGATTACGTATCGATCAGACGGTGCGCATGTGGTACGAAACGTTGCCCTGGTCGGGACCGAGTCAGGAAGCGGTCACACAGCGTATCATCGCCCGTGCAATGGAACTGATTGCGATAAACCGCCCGCTTCTGCCCGGCGTTGAGTCCGCCCTCTCATTGTGCAAACAGCACGGCCTGAAGACCGGCTTGGTTTCCGCATCGCCCCGCTTCATGCTGGAACAGGTACTGGCGATGTTTAACCTGAATCACTATTTTGATGTGCTGTCTTCCGCCGAACATCTGCCCTACAGCAAGCCGCATCCGCAGGTCTACCTCAACGCCGCCGAGGCGCTGGGCATTGATCCGCTTCACTGCGTCGCGCTGGAAGATTCGGTGAACGGCATGGTAGCAAGCAAAGCCGCACGAATGCGATCAATTGTGATTCCGGCAGCCAGCCATCAGGATGATGCCCGCAGGGCGCTCGCCGACGTGAAGCTGAGCAGCCTGACGCATTTAACGCGGGAGCATTTGCAGGCTTAACCGCAAAGGCGCTGTAACCTGTTGCATCCCCTTAAAAAATTAACGCTTCGTTACAGCGTCACAGGTTCTCATTTACTGGATAAATCCCTATACTGGATGCATTGACAGTTTCTTTTGCAGCCAGGTTTATCATGACGGCCGAAGGCCATATCTTTTTTGCTGTTGCCAGCGCCATTTTTGCGAAACGGGCCGAGCTCACCCCGGTGATGGCTCAGGCGGACTGGTGGCATTTAATTCCCGCCAGCCTGCTGACCTGCCTGCTGCCTGACATCGATCATCCTAAGTCCTTGCTGGGCCAGCGGCTGCGCTGGTTGTCGCATCCCATTGCCCGGGCATTTGGTCATCGCGGGTTCACCCACAGCCTGCTTGCCGTCGCGGCTGGCCTGTGGCTGTTTCAGATTAACGTGCCGAAAAGCTGGCCGGTGCCCGCCGATGTTCTGCAGGGCATGACGCTGGGTTACCTGAGCCACATTGTGGCCGATATGCTCACTCCGGCCGGCGTTCCTCTGCTCTGGCCCTGTCGCTGGCGTTTTCGTCTGCCCATTCTGAACAGCCAAAAAGGCAATCAACTGGAGCGCGCTCTGTGCCTGTGCCTGATGGCTTACGCGCTGTGGTTCCCGCCAGGGATGCCTGCGTTTGGCGAAAATGGCTGGCCCACTCAGGTATTTGATACCTTGCAAAACGGCGTCAGCCGCCTCCTGTCGGGGCATTCCGGCTCCTGAGCCACTGGTCGCTCAAGCAAAGTTATAAGCTATTCCATTTGGATATAAGATCGCACTAAATTCACCTGATACCATTTCCGGACACCTGTATGAACAATAACTACTTTTGCTTTCCTTACCAGGGGAATGCTGCATGATTCGGAGTTTCTATGGATATCCCTTTAACGCTTAATATCATTGCCTTTGTGGTGCTGCTGCTTCTGCTGTCACGCCTGAGCCGCGCCAACTGGAGTCTGTCAAAAAAAGTGCTGGTCGGGTTAGTGTTTGGCGTCGCGTTTGGCCTGGCGCTGCAGTTTATTTACGGCAGCAACAGCGATACGGTCAAAGCGTCGATTGGCTGGTTTAACGTGGTCGGTAACGGCTATGTCCAGCTGTTGCAGATGATCGTGATGCCGCTGGTCTTTGTCTCAATTCTGAGCGCGGTGGCGCGCCTGCATAACGCCTCTTCGCTGGGCAAAATCAGTTTCCTGACCATTGGCGTGCTGCTGTTTACGACCGCGATTGCAGCGCTGGTCGGGGTTTTCGTGACCGGGCTGTTCCATCTTAATGCAACCGGCCTGGTACAGGGTGCCCAGGAAACGGCGCGCCTGAGTGCCATCCAGAATAACTATGTAGGCAAAGTGGCCGATCTGACGGCGCCGCAGCTTATCCTGTCCTTTATCCCGAAAAACCCCTTTGCCGATTTAACCGGTGCCAGCCCCACCTCGATTATCAGTGTCGTCATCTTCGCAGCCTTTTTAGGCGTGGCGGCCCTGCACCTGCTTAAAGATGACGAAGTGAAAGGCCAGCGGGTCCTGACGGCGATCGATACGCTGCAGTCATGGGTGATGAAGCTGGTGCGCCTGATCATGAAACTGACGCCTTACGGCGTGCTGGCGCTGATGACTAAAGTGGTTGCCGGATCGAACCTGCAGGACATCATTAAGCTGGGTAGCTTCGTGGTCGCATCCTATCTGGGCCTGGGCATTATGTTTGTGGTACACGGTCTGCTGCTGTCCGTAAATGGCATCAACCCTATGCGCTTTTTCCGCAAAGTCTGGCCCGTGCTGACCTTTGCCTTCACCAGCCGCTCCAGTGCCGCCAGCATTCCGCTGAACGTGGAAGCGCAAACCCGTCGTCTGGGCGTGCCGGAATCCATTGCCAGTTTCTCGGCGTCGTTTGGCGCTACGATCGGGCAGAACGGTTGTGCCGGTCTTTATCCGACCATGCTGGCCGTGATGGTAGCGCCGACAGTGGGCATTAACCCGTTTGATCCGCTGTGGATTGCCACCCTGGTGGGCATTGTGACGTTGAGCTCAGCGGGCGTTGCAGGTGTCGGCGGTGGCGCGACTTTCGCGGCGTTAATCGTGCTGCCCGCGATGGGCCTGCCCGTCACGCTGGTCGCGCTGCTGATTTCGATCGAGCCGTTGATCGATATGGGCAGAACCGCGTTGAACGTGAATGGTGCGATGACCGCAGGTTCCCTGACCAGTCGCTGGCTGGGCCTGACAGACCGACGCGTTCTTGAGCAAGACGAACACCGTGAATTAGAGCACAGCTAATCACATCTGACCTGGCACCCGGTGCCAGGTCTTCTCCCTTTTCCCTGCCTGTTTCTCCTTATTTCCCCTCTCTCTTTACATTCACGTTAAGGAAACGTTAAGCGTGGTAAATGGGCAATAATACGTGCGCTTTCTGCTTGTTTTTGGACGCTAAAAGGAGAATTCTGCAGCGAGTCACAGCAGGAGAATGCACATGAAAACGGTTATCGCTTCATTCCTCGCGTTAGCGATGATTACGCCCAGCGCAGTGTTTGCGCGCCCCGGCGACTGGGGGCCCGGCCCTCACTGGTACCGGCCCGGCCCGGGCTGGCATGGTCCTGCGCCGCGCTGGCATGGTCCTGACCATTTCCACGTTCTGCCACTGGCGGCAACGGCGGTTCTGATTGGGGGATTAACCTACTATTTGCTGAATGGCAGTTATTATCAGCGACACGGTGATGAGTACGTGGTTGTTGAGCCGCCTGCTCCGACCTATGTCAGCAGCGTCGGCGGTATGCGGGTGCTGGATTTTAATGGCCGACGTTTCTACGTGCAGGACGGGCATTACTATCAGCGGGAGATTAACGGCAGCTACGTTGAAGTGCCGCGTCCGGCTGGACTGTAGAGATAAAAAAACGGCTCGCCATAAGCGAGCCGTTTTTTCAGGTCAGCGAAAATTTACTGCTTAACCTGCGGATCGGTATCGTATTCAGCACAGCTCTGGAAGCCGTAGTTCATCACGCGACCCATATCGTTATAGCTGACGAAGTAAGTCTGTGCTTTACCGTCACGCTCGCCAATTACATAGGTCTGACAGGTACCGCGCGCATGCACCATGGTGATTTCAGTTGAAGCAGGGCCAGCAATCTGACGGACCTGCTGGCGGGTCATGCCTTTTTTGACGTCCTTAACCACTGGCTTAGTCACGTAGCTTTCCGCACGATCGTAAGTCGTACAACCAGAGAGCGCAGCCAGCGTCAGCGCTGCAGCGATACATCCCATCACTTTATTCATCTTGTTGTTCCTCATTTTTTGTCCATGTGGTGAAAAGCCTGGAACATAAAACGGTTTTTATCAAGTTAATGACAGACTTAAACTCAATCTGTCTCGCGAGATTTGTTAAAATGCGCCGGAACAGACCAGGTATGCTGGCTCACTGCACCATTGCGTGTTGGCCAGTGCCGTTTTACAGGCACAAAAGACGCGCTGAATGCACTTTTGTGACAATGTCACTTAAACATTATCATCAGAGGCCAAATGACGCTTTCCTCACCCAACCGGCTGGTTTACGCCATCACCCTGGGATTACTGGCTGCGCTGGGACCGTTGTGCATCGATCTGTATCTGCCCGCCCTGCCGCAGTTAGCCAGTGACCTGGCTACGCCAACGTCTACGGCACAGCTCAGCCTTACCGCTGGCCTGCTGGGACTGGGCGCCGGTCAGCTTCTGTTTGGTCCCATGAGCGACAAATTTGGTCGTCTGCGCCCTCTGACCCTGTCACTGACGTTGTTGTTTATCGCGTCGCTGGGCTGCGCCCTTGCCCAGACTATCGATCAACTGTTACTGGCTCGTCTGTTTCAGGGATTAGCGGGAGCGGGCGGTGCGGTGCTGTCACGGGCAGTAGCGCGCGATATGTACAATGGCCATGAACTGACGCGCTTTTTTGCGTTGCTGATGCTGGTTAACGGCCTTGCCCCTATTGGCGCCCCCGTACTGGGCGGTGCCCTGATGACCGTGCTGGACTGGCGCGGTATTTTTGTCGTGCTGAGCGGCATCGCCATTTTGCTCATCCTGCTGGCGCGCGGGAAACTGCATGAAAGTCTGCCCGTTGATCGGCGGAGTCAGGGCTCGGTTTTTGCTGCTTATGCTGCGCTGGGGCAGGTCATCACCCACCGTGCCTTTATGGGTTTCTGCCTGACACAAGGGTTTATGATGTCGGGCATGTTCGCCTATATCGGCGCATCGCCGTTCGTGCTGCAGGAAATCTACGGTCTGTCACCCCAGGCGTTCAGCGTTTGCTTTGCCGCCAACGGTATCGGTTTAGTGATTGCCTCACAGACCAGCGCCCGCCTCTGCCCGCTGTGGGGTGAATATCGCGTCCTGAAAGGCGGCCTGATGCTGGCATTCGTGGCCTCCAGCGCGCTGCTGGCCGCCGGGTTAACGCACGCCCCGCTCCCGCTGCTGCTGGTTGCGCTGTTCTTTTCGATTGCCAGCAACGGTGTCATTGCCACCACCGCCGCCTCACTGGCGATGCAAAGTCAGGGGCAACGTGCCGGTAGCGCCTCGGCTGTCATTGGCGTGACGATGTTCACTCTGGGCGCACTCGCCGTGCCGGTAACCGGGATGGGCGGCACATCAGTAATCAGTATGACGTTGACGATATTTGGTTGCTTCATGCTGGCTATACTGACCTTTATCGTTTTGGCAAAAAAACCTCCGCTGAAGTAAAAATTGTCGGATTCAGACCAGCAAAAAGAAAACATCACCCGCTTTGGCTTGTTGTTTTCGGGGATGCGCGTTAGCTTTAAGACAGGCTTTGTATTGTGCCGGCTGGCTAAAGACTTAAGGAGATGTTGATGTCACTGCAGCAGGAAATAATTACCGCACTGGGTGTGAAACCCACTATCGATCCGCAGCAGGAAATTCGTACCAGCGTGGATTTCCTCAAAGCGTATTTAACGCGCCACAGCGGCCTGAAGGCGTTAATACTCGGTATCAGCGGCGGACAAGATTCTACCCTGACGGGCAAGCTGGCCCAGATGGCGATCACGGAGCTTCGCCAGGAAACAGGCGATAACGACTACACCTTTATCGCGGTGCGTCTGCCTTACGGCGTGCAGGCTGATGAGCAGGACTGCCAGGATGCGCTGGCCTTCATCCAGCCAGACCGCTCGCTGGTGGTCAATATTAAAGAAGCGGTGCTGGCCAGTGAGCGCGCGCTGAAAGACGCCGGCATTGTGCTGTCGGATTTCGTCCGCGGCAATGAGAAAGCCCGTGAGCGTATGAAAGCGCAGTACAGCATTGCCGGTATGACCAAAGGCGTGGTGGTGGGCACCGACCATGGCGCAGAAGCCGTCACGGGCTTCTTTACCAAGTACGGCGATGGCGGCAGCGATATTAACCCTATCTTCCGCCTCAATAAGCGCCAGGGCAAACTGCTGCTGAAAACGCTGGGTTGCCCGGAACATCTGTATCTGAAAAAACCGACCGCCGATTTAGAAGACGATCGCCCCGGTCTGCAGGATGAAGTCTCACTGGGCGTCACCTACGACATGATCGATGACTACCTTGAAGGGAAAACGATCGATCCGGACAGCGCGAAAATCATTGAAGGCTGGTATCTGAAAACCGAGCACAAACGTCGACCGCCTATCACTGTTTTCGACGATTTCTGGAAATAACGCCGCCGACCCTTGCCGCCCGGCAAGGGTTGCCTTAACTGCTGAAACCCCATGTCCGTAACGTTACACGAACGCCACCCTGACCGGGCTGAGCGCAATTTTACTCTGGAGTACGACCCTGGGTCTGCTGCGTAGCGTCAGTGAGGCTTTTGGCCCCACCGGCGGTGCCGCCCTGATCTATTCCATCACCGCCCTGCTGTTGTGCCTGACAAGAGGCCTGCCCGATCCGCGTGTCCTGCCCCGTCGCTATCTGCTGGTGGGCGGCAGCCCTGGCCTGGGCGCTTTATAACAATGTGACACGCCGTTATGCATGCGGTAGCAACGGTGTTTCACTGTTTTTTATCGTCACCGCGCTGGCGCGCTGGCTTAAATTTGCGTTCGGCACACAGCAGGAAGCGATGCACGTCAGCGCAGCCTCGCTGGCGCAAGTGCTGTTCGTGGGTGCCTCTACCGCCGTGGCCTGCTCTGCCTGGAACGACGGCATTCAGCAGGGAAATTTGCCCCTGCTGGCGACCGCCTCCTGTTTTACGCCCGTGCTGTCCGCCTTGCTGGCCAGCTTATGGCTGGGCCTGACACCGCCCGCCAGCTTCTGGCAAGGTGTTGCCCTGATCACCGCAGGCTCGCTGATCGGCTGGCGGGCAACATACCGGTTATGAATCTGAGGCTGGCGATCATTTAACCTGCCTGTTATGCTGTATGGACAACCAGTATAGGGAGTTCGTTTTGGCAAGACGTGCAGCAACCCACCGCCTCGAATTTGATGCGGCAGCGATTTATGAATACCCGGAACATTTGCGTGAATGGCTGGAAGGCTTGCCCAACCTGCCCGGCGTGTATACCTTTCATGGCGAAAGCGACACGCTGCCGTTATACATTGGCAAAAGCGTTAACCTGCGTTCGCGCGTCATGTCTCATTTCCGAACACCTGATGAAGCCAAAATGTTGCGCCAGTCGCGACGCGTGAGCTGGATCCCCACGGCGGGCGATCTCGGCGCGTTGCTACTGGAAGCGCAGATGATTAAAACTCAGCAGCCGCTCTTCAATAAACGCCTGCGCAAAAATCGCCAGCTCTGCTCGCTGCAAATTACGCCCGAAGGGAAACCACAGGTCGTGTATGCGCGCGATGTCGATTTCAGTCAGTCGCCCAACCTGTTTGGTTTATACCGCAGTCGCTTCGCTGCCCTGGAACGGCTGAAACAGCTGGCCGATGAGTATCAGCTTTGCCACGGCTTATTAGGTCTGGAAGCACTGAGCCCCAGCCGGGGCTGTTTCCGCTCAGCGTTACGCCGCTGTGCGGGTGCCTGCTGTGGCAAAGAGTCCGTGAGCGATCATCAGGACCGACTGTTGGCGGCGCTGGAAAACGTCCGCGTCTTCTGCTGGCCCTGGCAGGGGGCGGTGGCGCTGGTGGAAGAAGGGAAACAGATGACACAGATTCATGTCATTGACCACTGGTTCTATCTGGGCTCAGTTGACTCGCTTGAAGAAGCCAGACGGCTGAAACGGGGTAAAGGCGGGTTCGACCACGATGGTTATAAGATCCTGTGCCGTCCGGTGCTGTCCGGCCAGTATCCGGTCATTCCGCTCTGAACCGCCTGCTGACGGTACAAAAGGCGGACCGATGGCGACCTGCAACGCAACCCTGAGTTGACCGCGTGACGCGACAGAACCGCCCTTTCCCTTAACCGCCTTCCCGCTGGCGCGCGTGCATAAAAAAACCGCCGACACTGCCCACGCAACGTGGACAAGGCCGGCGGTCTCAGACCGGCTTTAGTGATTAACCCGAGGCTTATTCAGCAGGTGCAGGGGCCGGAGCCGCTTTGTCATGCATCGGGCGTTTTTCAGTCAGGTGCTTTTCAAAATTCGCGTTGTACTGCTTTTTCTGCTCTGGCGTCAGTACGTTGTACAGTTTGTTCTGGGTTTCCATCATTGCCACCGCGTTCGCTTTGGCGTTGGCGGTCATTTTCTCCGCCTGGGCTTCGGCCTTCGCTTTGTCGAAGCTGTCAGAGGCGATAATCGCATGGTTAGCGCGACGCTCTTCGATTGACGGGCGCTGCATCTCGCCACGGCCCGCTTTCATAATTTCATGCATTTTTGTTTTTTGTTCTGGCGTCAGATTCAGTCCGCCAAACATCATGTCCATCCCACCCCGGTGCATCGGCTTGTGCATCGGTTTCTCACTGCCTGCTGGCGGTGGCGTCAGGTTATCCGCTTCGGCATGCACTACAGATGCCGCACCAAATGCCAGGGTAGAAGCCAGTAACAGAGAAGTCAGTTTACGCATAACAGTGTCCTTTTTTACTTGTTCACTTTCGTTACGACAGCGCGCTGTCGCGTCTTCGGAAACAAGCATACGACGTTGAACGTCAACTACTGCGAGTGAGCGTAAAAGCGTGAAAGCACAAAAGTCATATTTCAGGCGATCATGGAGGGAATAAGAAGAATGGCGTCAGGAATTGCAAAAGAGTATGAATAATCAGGAAATTTCGGATAAATCGTGGAGAATTGTAATGCCTTTAGCAGTAAAGCGGAAGGTCTCTTCCGCTCTTTTTTTATACTGCGCGGTGAGACCGTTCAGAGAGGTAACGCCTGAGTCTGCTCGCTCTCTTCAATCAGCATTAAACCCGCCCGCAATCCCAGCGCGACATGGGGATTGGGAAAGAGCACGTATTCCCGCGCCTGCTGGACAAAGTAGCGTGTCTCGCCATCCTCAGCTAACAACGCCCCCTGCGGAAACGCGGTAAAATTTTTCGTGTCATCCGGCATATGCAGCTGAAACGCCTCACTTAAGCGCGTGATCTGCTGGCAGACCCGATAACGGCGCGGGCGACCGGCGGGCTCAGGCAATGTTTCACCATACAGCAGGGCAGCCAGCGCCTGAGACGCGGCGCTGAACTGCGACAGATCGTTTTCGCCAAACGGCCGCGCCTGCCCCAACTCCAGGGTACAGCTGGCTGCGCCAAAATGTTCGCAGCTGAAATGGGTAAAGGTGCCCCCCGGCGAACGATGAAATACCAGCGCCTCCAGGCCGGCTGCGCCCAGCCAGTGTAAAAACGCGTCCGGCCAAGGACGCGGATTATGCGGCAGTACGCCAAAGCGAGGATGGTAAGAGCCGCGCAGTGCCGTATGCATATCCAGGTGCCAGAGGGTTTCGTCACATGCCCCCCGCTGCCAGAAGTTTTCCAACGTTTGTTCCAGCCGCAGCACCCGCCGCGCTTCATCGCCGTCATCAATCTGCTGCCAGCGACCGCCAAACAGTCGATTAATGTCACAGGTCACATAACGCTTCCCCGCGCGCAGCGCCGAGGGATTACCTAACACCACCAGCATACGCTGCTGAAGCGGTTTTTCGCCCCGGAGTAAAGGCGTGATGAGCTGATTAAGGATTTCAACCGGGGCGGTTTCATTTCCGTGAACGCCCGCAGAGAGTACCAGCGCCTGGTTAACCGGTGCCTTTGGCTCCATAAGCAAAAGACCATGGTATAACCACTGCCAGCGAAGATGCGCCGTCTCACCGCTACGCAAACGTGGCGCTTCACCCGACAGCGTTTGCTGCAAAAAGTCCTGCATCGTTTCTCCTTAAAAGCGGAAGCGGGCAACCCTGACGGCACCACCTGCTTCACTGCTGAAATGTATACACATTTCCTAAGTCTAGCAGCCTGGTCAATTCATCAAGGGCAACCCGCCCTTCTTCCAGTAATTGCGGATCACCTAAATCGTTTTGTGTCAGCCTGTCGCGATAGTGCTTATCGACCCACTGGTTCAGCGTGGCGAACACGTGATCGTTCATTAGCACCGCCGGGTTAACGGCCCGGTGCTCCTCGGGGGTTAATACCACGCGCAACCGCAGGCAGGCGGGGCCGCCACCGTTGTGCATACTTTCCCGCAGGTCAAACACCGGCAGGGACTGTAACGGACCGCCGCCTTCCACCTGTTCACGCAAGTATTCCCAGACGCCGGGATGCTGGCGCGACTCTTCCGGCAGCACCAGCATCATGCTGCCATCCGGGCGCGTCAGCAGCTGGCTGTTAAACAGGTAGGTACTGACAACATCCTGCACGGAGACCCGGGCTGTTGGCACCTCCAGGGCGAAAAAACCCGGCACACGGTCGCGCAGTTGCGCCAGTAAACCGGGCTGATCAACAAAAGCCTGCTGATGGCAAAACAGCAGCTGCTGATTGCTCACGGCAATGACATCGTTATGAAAAACGCCCTGATCGATGACCGCCGGATTTTGCTGCGCAAAGATGACTTTTTCAGGCGAGAGCTGATGCAGGCGGGCGACCGCTTCACTGGCTTCACGGGTTTGCCGGGCCGGGTAGCGTCGGGGGGCCGTATCAGACTGGCCGTCGCGACCATAGATAAACAGTTGTACACCCGCGTCACCATAGTCGCCGCCCAGACGATTATGGTTGGCCGCACCTTCATCACCAAACCTGGCCACCTGCGGTAGTGCATCATGCACAACAAAATGTCGCGGATCGCGAAACAGCGCTCGCAGCAGAGCGGCCGTTTGCGGGGCTTCAATGGAACGGTGAAATTTGTTGTTGAGATTCGCGACGGTGAAATGCACCCGACGGTCAGCGCTGTCGGCTGAGGGTGATACCGTTGCCGCATTGGCCACCCACATCGCCGAGGCCGAGCTGGCGGCTGACAGTAACGCGGGGGCCGTTTTATGGGCTTTTTCCAGGACCTGCGCATCGCTGCCGCTAAAACCCAGCTGACGCAGCACGGCAATGCCGGGCCGCTCATGCGGCGGGATCACGCCCTGAACAAATCCCATGTCGGCCAGCGCTTTCATTTTCAGTAAGCCCTGCTTTGCGGCCAGCCGCGGATTCGACGGCTGGTGTTGATGGCGCGTCGAGGCTTCGTTACCGAATGACAACCCCGCGTAATGGTGCGTCAGTCCGACCAGCCCATCAAAGTTGGCTTCTGTGGCTTTCATGGACGACCTCCTTGCGGTGAAAAATCCAGGCCCGGTGACAGTGTTGCCGGAAGCGTAAGCTGCGGCGATTCCAGCGAGGCCATCGGCCAGGCACAATAGTCTGCGGCATACCAGGCGCTGGCGCGATGGTTACCCGAGGCGCCAATCCCGCCAAACGGTGCCGTACTGGCAGCGCCAGTCAGCGGCTTATTCCAGTTCACAATACCGGCACGCGCTTCCAGCAACAACTGGTCAAACTGCTCGCGGGAAGGTGAAATTAACCCGCACGACAGGCCGTAGCGCGTCTGGTTAGCCAGTTGAATCGCCTGCGGATAATCGTCGTAACGCATCACCGCCAGTAGCGGGCCAAATACTTCTTCATCCGGCAAATTGTCTACCGCGGTCACGTCAATAATGCCGGGCGTTAACAGCGCCTGTTGCCGGTTGGGCCAGCGCATTGCCAGCAGTATCTTGCCGCCCGCCGCGACGCGCTGCTGCCATTCGGCATAAATTTTTTCGGCAGCGGCGCAGGAGATTACGCTGCCCATAAAAGGTTGCGGATCGGCGTTCCAGGCGCCGGGTTGCAACCGCCCGGCCACCTCAACCAACCGTGTCAGGAAGGCATCACCGGCCGCCCCCCGTTTGACCAGTAAGCGGCGCGCACAGGTACAACGCTGGCCTGCCGTGATAAAGGCCGACTGAATGGCGATATGCACCGCCCCGTCGATATCCGCGGGATCGTCCACGATCAGTGCATTGTTGCCGCCCATTTCCAGCGCCAGCATTTTTTCAGGCTGCCCGGCAAACTGGCGATGAAGCTGATAACCGGTATGTGCGCTACCGGTAAACAGCAGGCCGTCAATGCCCTGCTCAGCCGCCAGCGCCTGGCCGGTTTCACGTCCGCCCTGCAGCAGTCCCATGACGCCATCTGGCAGGCCCGCCTCCCGCCACAGCTGTACCGTTTTCTCAGCGGTGGCCGGCGTCAGCTCGCTGGGTTTGAACACCACACAGTTACCGGCGAGTAAGGCGGGCACAATGTGGCCATTCGGTAAATGGCCCGGGAAATTATACGGGCCGAATACCGCCAGCACGCCATGAGGACGATGACGCAGGGCATTTTCGCCCTGTTGCTGCTCCCCGGTGCGAGCGTGATAGGCTTTAACGGAAATCGCAATTTTGTTGATCATCGCGGTCACTTCCGTCAGCGCTTCCCAGCGCGGTTTCCCCGTTTCCTGCGCAATGCAGTCGGCCAAGGCGGTTTTGTGGTTCTCGAGCTGTACCGCGAAACGTTCAACGATGGCCTGACGGGCGGCAAAAGGCTGTCTTGCCCACGCCGGAAAGGCCGACCGGGCCGCCTGGCAGGCCGCTGTAACCTGCTCCGATGAAGCCGCGCACCCCTGCCACAGCGTGTCGCCGCTGACCGGGTCCTGTTTGGAAAAGTGATCTGACTCGCCAGCGAGCCACTGTCCGTTAATCAGGTGCGTCATGCCTTTTTCTCCTCACTACACAGCGTCACTACGCGCAGGCTGTCACCCGGCTGGCACTGCAACGCCTGTAACTGTTCGTCATTAAGCTGAATATGTTCAGCGCTCGGATCGACCGGTATGAGTGCGACACGAAACCGGTGATAATCGGTGTTGGCGACCAGACAAAGTGGCGCATCCTGCCGGGCCTCGCCTTTTCGTGCCGTCAGTAACCGGCTGTCCCGCACGGCGCGGATGTCATCAATGTCACATTCCAGCGTCGGCCCGCCATCAAAGATGTCAATATACTGGCGATAGCGGAAACCCTCCGCCTCCAGTACCGCACGTGCGGGCGCGGTTTTAGGATGGACCTGACCAATGACGGCCTGCGCTTCCGGGGTTAAATAGTGCAGATAAAGCGGGTGCTTGGGCATGAGTTCCGCAATAAACGTTTTCTGCCCGGTACCGCTCAGAAAATCGGCTTTGCGAAATTCCATCGAGAAAAAGTGAATGCCCACGCTGTCCCAAAACGGGGAATGCCCCTGTTCATCGCTGACGCCGCGCATTTCGGCAACCACCCGCGCCATAAAGCAGTCGCGAAAGTTCGCCATAAACAGAAAACGGGACTTCGATAACAGATAACCGTTTTTACCGTCACGATAGTCGGGATCCAGAAACAGCGTGCAGAGTTCGCTACTGCCTGTATGGTCATTGCTTAATGACAGTGTCGGCAACGTGGCGTACACGTTCAGCTCTTTTGAGGCATGCACCTGTGTGCCGACCCGAAAGTTGTACCAGGGTTCCTGTAGACCTACAGCCACCTCAATGGCGCAGATCCCCACCGCGCGATTGTCCTGGCTGTCAGCCAGCACAAACACATAGCCCTGTTCAGCACGCGGCAGCGTGCCCTGCCGGGTATGCAGCGAGCGTTCGATTCGGGCCTGTAGCGTGGCGCTGTCAACCGGCAAGGAGGTCAGTCCGCCGCCTGTTTTTGCCGCCAGTGCCATCAGCTGACTTAGATCATCCCGCTCGACCGGACGAATCACCATCATGATGCCTGGCCCTTAAACAGCTGTTCACAGGCCTGGGCAAAGCGCGCCATACCGGTCTTTACTTCCTGTTCGCTGATATTCAGCGCCGGCGCGAAACGCACCACGTTAGCCCCGGCGATCAGTACCATAACGCCCTGTTCAGCGGCGGCGAGGTTGATCTGTTTGGCTTTCCCCGCAAAGTCGTCGTTCAGTACGGCCCCAATCAATAACCCTAACCCGCGCACCGTTTTAAACAGATGCAGACGTTGATTGAGGTCATTCAGCGCCGCCACAATCCAGTCATGGCGCATCTTCACGCCGTCCATCACTTCAGGCCGGTTAATCAGTTCCATGACTTTCCCTGCCACCGCGCCCGCCAGGGGATTACCGCCATAGGTTGTGCCATGCGTGCCCACGCCCATCACCTGCGCCAGGTCTTCACGCGTTAACATGGCACCAATGGGAAACCCACCGCCCAGCGCCTTGGCACTGGTCAGGACATCCGGCGTCACGCCATAGTGCATATAGGCGTACAGCGAGCCGGTCCGGCCAACGCCGCTCTGCACTTCATCGAAAATCAGCAAGGCCTGATGTTTATCGCACAGTTCACGCAGGCCGCGCAGAAACGCGGGCTCTGCCGGAACAACACCGCCTTCCCCCTGAACAGGTTCGACAATGACGGCACAGGTCTGATCGTAAATCAGTGCGGCAGCAGACGCAAGATCGTTAAATTCCGCGTGCTGAATATCTGCCGGAAGTGGCGCAAAATCTTTTGAATAGGCAGGCTGCCCTCCCGCAGAAACGGTAAACAGCGTGCGGCCATGAAAGGCATTTTTAAATGCGACGATGCCGCTTTTATGGTTACCAAACCGTTCATGTGCCACTTTTCGGGCCAGCTTCAGCGCCGCTTCGTTTGCCTCTGCCCCGGAGTTGCAAAAGAACACACGGTCAGCAAAGGTGGCATCGATCAGGTGTTTCGCCAGACGTAAAACGGGTTCATTGGTATATCCATTGCCTGTATGCCACAGACGTGAAGCCTGCTCCTGAAGCGC
>Ga0058701_10001248_pt1 | contig 17906 bp, 8 predicted proteins | sample AgamicOrMae_FD_97039 | JGI IMG/M metagenome (GOLD analysis project Ga0058701, IMG submission 97039) | Agave microbial communities from Guanajuato, Mexico - Or.Ma.e | ecosystem: Host-associated > Plants > Phyllosphere > Phylloplane/Leaf | place: Guanajuato, Mexico | collected 2012-06-04
AGAAGCAGATATCTCTGCGAAAATGCGATCTAAACTTGACTGTAATAAAACGTTGTAGTCAGTTTTGAAACTTCATTTCTACACAAAATAAAACAAAGACTAAAGCCGTTTTTAAGGGCTTTTTTCTTATTTATTTTTTGGCTGTTGCTATTGACCCGTCATGCATTAATACAAGGACACCTGAACGCATATAACAAACCTAATGCATATTAAATGGGAGATGACTTGAACCCACGGAACCCGACCTAATTCATTTTTAAATGGGGCAGTGGGGTCAATAGACACTCGCATAATTTTTTTTTATTTCTAAGAAATCAAAAATTTGAACGATTGCGCGAACACATTCATGGAAGGTTGGACCATAGCAAACTTCAACACTCTAATTTTTTGAAGTAGCAATTCTAACCTTTTGGTTAAACATTCCGTCGTCAAATCGAGCGTAACGACAGCGGAGCGAGGCAAGAGGCATCCAACCTAACTTAACCTATCCTAACCAACCCCTTGCTGTTTACCACGATTAGTTAAAGTCACTTGTGCCTCGCTTCGCTATCGCTCCGCTCGGCTGTCGCCAAGCCTGATGCCGCTTACTTCTCGGCGGCCCTAAATCGGCCGCCGAGAAGTAAGCGGCATCAGACTTGGCGACCGCTTGATTAGGTGACCCTAGGTTAAGCTAGGTTAGGTTACGTGGTTTGTGCCTTGCTCCGCTATCGCTCCGCTCGGCTTAGCGTCGTCGGGGTTGAACCAAAAGGTTGAAAATGCAACCTTAAAAATTTAGAGTGAAGTATTCTCAAGTCAACTTAACTCTCGATATAATTTTGAGTATTTTAAAGGAAAATACGATCTCATATTTTGCTTATCAGGTAATCAGTTTAGATTTATTAGAATCGGAATTTTAAGAAAGTATAATTTTTCGCGTTTAGGGTTTTTAGGTATTGTTTTCATTGATAATATGATGTCCTTAAGTGGCTCAAGGGAAGCGGACGAAGATCCTCAAGGGCATCCGCAAGGGTTTCCAGGAAATGACTTCTCGCAGAACTGCCGAGTCGTTTTTGATAAAGTTCCGCAAATGCAGACAAGCGGTGCAGCTTCCATTGTGCCGAAAGCTTTCATACGTCAGATATTTCTTTTCAATTCGAGTTACAGAAATAACATCGTTCAACGAATCGTCTGAGACCCAGCTGAAAGGAAGGTTTTGTTACCCTAACAAACATACAGTATGCTTGAAACATTTAAATTATCTTGTTACAGCAACAAAACGTTTAGTCACTACGACAAAAGCTGTCTTTGCCACAGAAAAAAAATGGCTGGAGTAGGTACATAAATTGTATTCGATGTTCCAAAGAGTTGTTGAAGCCATTTTTTTTTCCTAGTTAGAAATAAGCTTACATGGCAACATCGCACTCAGACATGAGGGAGGCTATGATGTACCAAAATTAGCAATGTGATTTGCAACAATGAAACTTAAACTAATCAAATTTAACCTCACCTGACCAAACAGAAAGGCTGATCAAGCCTTACCTAACCTTAGCCTAGCCCAAATCAGGTTACTACGGTCCTCACCTAATTAACCTAATTAAAATCAGCTCACAACCAGTGAGACGAAACTAAAGATAGACCCCACTTAACCTTGATCCACTGTGCTCGCTTTATGGGGTATTTCCGTCCCTTAATGTTCAACACTTGATGCGGCTGCATTTATCTCCCGTTCCGTGAACTAGCCTCCAGTTCTATACAGAGGCACTTTTGTACTGTACACCGACGCGCAGTCCCTCAACTAAATTCGACTCTATACATTAAGTTATTCACTAATATTCTTGCTTGCGGCATTTCTAAGTTGAATGCAGACGAACAAGCTGAAGTCTTGTTTCTCAGAAAAGCCAAGAACATGAAATCCTTGACGCCAACCGCATCCCCAGTTTTGAAGACTTCGGTTTTCAACCTGTGTTCAATGGTTCGACCTTTTCTTTAACCGACTTTGTTGCCTCAACAAAACGTTTACAGCAATCCTCCATTGTTGTGGTGACAATTTCTTTTGTAACGGTGACAACTAACTGTGATTGTTTTAAGTATTCATATTTTTACTGCAACGATTTAAGTTGTTACCAAAGAAATTATTCTGGTTAGTTGAGGCTACATTAAAAATGTTTTGTGGAGGAAACTAAGTCACTTTCTCCGTGTATGGATGACATAAATTCGCGTCGGTTGAATTAACGTGAGCTTTTCTTCGTAATGTAAGCTCTGCTCACTGAGAAGAGTGGGTTGGTAAAGTTTAATAAAAATTACTAAAAAAAATAAAATGTGCGACAGCCAAACATGGCTAACGTTAACAGGTTTGCTAGTAAACGTTACCGTTACAGAGCTTAAAGTAACGTTTAGTGACAAATCTGGTAACGTTTACTAGCCGAGCTGGCTGTCGCTTTTTTTACTCTTTTTTGTTGACTTACGCGGTTTTCTCCATGGCTTAGCTGTTGCCAAGCTTGGGGGGAAAAAAAGATTTGGAGACCGTTACGTTGAGATGCCTTGTGCCTCACTCTTTTCGGCTCGGTGACGAACAAAAGGGCTAAAACCATGAAAAATTTAAGCTTTCATTTACAAAAAATTCTACAGTCAAGATCATCAATCCCTGACTCCAAAGGAGTGATACTTTGCTCTCGATGTTGTAGGTTAGTTTGTTGGACTGTTGGAAGAGGTTCTGTCAGCAAATGTGGGAGGAATGAGATTGGTTCGGATCTCGCAAGGCAGGTACCGTACAAGGGGAGGCTTTCGGTCGGGGAGCTCCAGGAAGCGCTTTCGAATCAGCGCAACCGTGCAAAGTTCGCGGCGCCGACGGAATTTGACGGCAGAGATGAAGGCTCGGCTGAGGTGAACTATTTTCGTTTCACTTTCGAAATACGTACCCCTTTAACAATGGGATCTACTCTCGCTGCTACTCAGCAAAAATGCGCTTTGCTTTTTGATATTTTGAATTAGAAATAAAAGTACTCCGATGTGCATGTAGCACACAAAATGCTACCTTACCTTTACCCGGGGCTAACTCACCCCAACCAAATTTAATCTTGCCTATAGCTTCGAACCTAACGTAACCTAATCTACATAATCTAAATTAACTTGACCTAACCTAACTTTATCTACCCTGGCGCAGTAACCCTTCCAGCCCCGCTACTAACATGCGGCAATCCACTAAGGGAATACAATTTTGCAAAAAATTTAGAATGTTTTTCAGGCAGGAAGATTTTCTTATTAAAAAAGTTGGCCTATTCCAAAGGAAGTTATCTTACGAGAAATCAGTACATATTAAAATTACATTTTGTTGGTGCTGCGGTAGATCAGAACTGGTTTGCAGTTAGACCTAATGAGCTAAAAATAAGATTCTTTATTAAAAAGTGGACAAGGAAATAATTTTGTTCCAACAAACAAAATAACACATGGCTATAAAAAAAGGGAAAAAGTTAAGTAAGTTAGCTGTGGAAATAATTCCAGTTGAAGCAACATAAAATCTTTTGTTGTTGAATATACTGTTACCGTGAAGAAAACTTTTTTTCTTGGTACCGCTTGCGAAAAAGGTTCTATAACTTGTCTTTTGACGGGTATTCCCAGCAAGTCGCAGGGTCCGGACAGGGTTGTGCGAGTCCCAGCTGCCAGGGCCACCTTAATAATCTGAGGAAACACTGAAAATGTTGACGGAGAAAGTTTACAAGCTGGTTTTGCGGTGAAGTAAGTCAGCCAGGGCAAGGATTGACGACGTGACGACGAAACTCTGACATCATAAATAAAAGTAATCGCACATATCTCTCCGTCTCCAACGATGTAGGAAATCATTCGCAAACTTGAATTTTCAATCTCTTAAATGTTAGGCACCAATTCCCACTTCACTTACATCCGGAATAAATAATAAGGTATCTTAGAGCTCATTCGCAAATTTGAGTGATTGGTGGTCCATCTGATCAGACACATAAAATTCGCGACTGAGAAATGGCAGACGACATAAATGTCAAGGGTCAAAGAAAATTATATTGGTAGTACAAGATATTGATACACACTAAGACATCTTTCACTCTAGGAAAAACTTCTTCGAATTCACTTTCCGGGGGTTTGAAAATCTCTCTATTAAAAAGATTACGCTTTTACCAGAGTAACTCGTACTACAGAGTAAATATAAAGTACAGAATTACTCACCTCTTTTGTTCAACTGTCGGTCGCTGAATAGAGCGGAGTGAAAGCGGAGAGAGGCACGATGAACAATATTTGAATAGGCACCCTGCGTAGTAAATGTCAACAAACCTGATGCAGCTCATTCTTCGGTGGCAATAGAAGAAGCAGCATCAGGCTTATGGCGACAGAATGGTGCGGTACCGATGCGAGGAAGGCGCTACGGCTACACTGACAAGTGAGCCTAACCTATGTTAAACAAGCCCCCGCGGTGGTATTTCGTTAATTACTATGAGTACTCAAACCAGAGTGAAATTCAAGAGGAAGAATTTATAATTTTTGAAATTTATAGTATCTTAAAAACTCCGTCATTTTTAAAAGTCCAATGAGCCAAATTTCAATGCGATATTGTACCTTCAACTATTTGAAGAACGCATTATTCCGCGGTATATTGGACAGGAAGATAATTGCGATTAAACGCAAAAAAAGAACGGTCTAATAATCCGAACAAGTAAGAGCAGCGTTGAAACGCCCACAGCATTGCATGTATTTCCCAAAGGAGGCAGACTGCAATATTGTCTGGATTAGCTACTAGGTTCACTTTAACCACATATTTAACTTAAACATGACCAAATATATCCTAGCAAGCGCATATGGTATGCGTTGGACCCTCGCGGTTAGCAGCCCATATTCCCTACAACAACTTGTCTAAAATATCTACCGTGCATAAAAACAGAACTAAGAAATATGGTAACGCTGGGCAGTTGAGTCCAAACGTGCAATCTTTCATACGCTTATTTTTAGATCGCGATTCTTAATCCGACGTGTCCTCATCCTGATTCGCTGCCTCATTAGCAACGATGCATAACAAAGGCGCGCCAAAGGATAACGGTGTCCTGAGATAAGCATTGCTCCACCAAACTTAGGTATGTCGTGTAATGGCGCACAACTTTATTGAAGCCAGCAACAAGTTTGTAGGCGAACTAATGTTGTTCGGAAATGTGTTGATTTATGTGGCCTTTCATTAATTTTTGCGAGTTCAGTGACGGTGGAAGTTATGAGGGATAAAGGATTAATCCTTCCTGATCTCTGCGATTTCAAAGCGAAAAGGGGGACACGTGCGGCGTTGCCAAAACAGTAATTGCGAGGGTACGTGTAAAGTGGCCGCTGATCCTCGTGGAATCCAAGATGGCACGTGTAGAGTGGCCAAAACCAGGTTCCCACAAGTACACGTGTAAATATGCCAAGTCACGTGGATACTTGCTATTCTCACGTGTGAACGAGTAAATATGCCAATTCACATGGATACTTGCTCTTAACTACGTGAGTACTATGCAGTCCGTCTGCCCACGTGGTATCCAAGTGGGTTTTTGTGCCTGGCTGATGATACACGTAGTCCCCATGCGGATACGTGTAAATTGTTTAGGTATCTTCCTTGGTCTAAATTGAAAGCTTCGGTGGTTTAAAATGACGTGTAATTAGGTAATAAACACCGTGAAGACGTGTGGGTAATCCACATACGTGTATCCCACGTGGATACGTACGATTCGTCCGCTTAAACACCGTGGCTTCCACGTGTTGGCCAACATGAGCGACAAAAACGCTGGGCAAAACCGTCCAAGGTAAAGAGAAAGGAAAAGAATTGATAGAGAGCTACCTTTAGACTTTCAATCAGTTCTGCTTTGCTCCCTCGAAACTATTGCAATATTTCAATTGGAATCTGATTAAGAAACAATCTGATTTGCTATAAGAAGACTCTGTCCTTATTGATTCCGAGATCTAATCTGAAGAGTACGTATGCGCTCGTCACTTAAAATAGGAGCTTTTTTTTCAGTCCAGCTGGCGTAATGTCATTGATTTTAAGTCAGGAGAGTTGACGAAAACGTCAAGAGGTTCGATGCTCAAAGGCTTGAATTTTTTACCAAAACAAACTGGCACTTTAGGTTGGAACGAAACTGTCGAAGCACTCTAGAAAGAGAGAAAGACGAACGGTATAGATCTCAAAACAAAAAGAGATGGAGAGGAAAAAAATACTGTAAGAATTAAAAATTTCTCAACAGCTGAAGATTTTTAAAACTTACAAATTTTCTTTCGGGAATCATTTTTTTTAAGAATTTAAAATTTAAAAAAAATACAGATACATAAAGAATGAGTTTTTTTCCGTTGATATTTTTTCAAAAGAAGATTTCTAAAAAAATCAAAGATTTTTCAGATATCTTCAATATCAAAGATTTTAAAATGCTGAAGATTTTCTAAAAATTCAAGATTTTAAAAAATTACACATTAAAAAGGAATGAGTTATTTTTCTATTAATATTTTTTTAACGGAGATTTCTTAACAATCTTTGATTTTTATGAGCTTAAAATTTCTTAAAAATTAATGGTTTTTAAGAATTTAAGATTTTCATACATTGAAAATTTTTAAGAATTATTATTACTATTTATTTTTTTAAGAAATAAAGATTTTTAAAAGCAGTGAGGCGGGAGTTCCAAACATTCGTGGGTGTAAGCAAACCCTGATATTTTGAAAATGAAGAATCCTTCACGAATAAGTAAAGGCACAAGAAGAAATTCTTTAGAGCGTGTTACATTGGCCTGTAAGGCTGAATTGTTCAACGAATGTTTATCCAAACTTCAATGTTGGAGTTCAGGCGGACCCCCATCGTAAATCACAGATGCCTCACGAAAAAAATAACAGTGAAAGTGTACGGCACGAGATACACAATCGCACTGCGTTGACAGCCCTTCATTATTTTCCAAAAAGATAGTCGGCCTTTTTCCTGTGATGCAAAAAATAATATAGACATTGACACATTTAGCGCTTGTAGGCCAGCGTAAAATCAACACGGAAAATCAACTCAAAAAGTCATATCGGCAGTTTGATGTATTGCGAACAGTCGGGACGTTGCTTATATCCGTTGCTGCCAGCTGAGGGATGTGCAAAACGTTAGACGGAGAATTTACGCCCTTCGCCTAGGATTATGACTTCAACCCAGCCAAAGATGACGTCAATATGATTTTCTACACACTCATCTAAATCTCCTCTCCATCACTGCCAGCATTCGAAGATGGCTCCCATCTCAGCACATTCGTTAGAAACCATATTCCGGATTTCCTTTAAGGGGCCACTCCGGACGGGACGAAATAGTTTGAACCGAAACACTATTAAACACCGACAGTTCTTGGAGATATTTTAATACTTGGATCCGTACAAGTTATCATATCAGGAAGAAGACAAAAAGTTTGTATGGTAATGAATTCTCGGCATCACATTTCCTTTGAAACATAAGAGGACATACTCTCAATTCAAGAGTGTTCGAGAAAAGCTCTTGATTCATTTGAGAGAAATACCTCCTGGAGCCCAACGGAGAGTGCTAAAAGACGGCAGGCTGAAGGCAATAATCGAGCGATAATCTTCGAGAGAAGTAATTGGACATTCACTCAATCTGTGTGCTTCCCTCTGTTATCTAACTGTAAGTTGAGTACCTCAATATGCTATGAATATACTGTGGATGAGGAGGTTTCATTCACCATCTTGAACCCATAACAGCCCAAAGTATTTGGAGTGAAATTTAGCTTAAGAGATTTTCGAAGGATTTTTGCCACTAAAGTACGCAATTTTAAGCTTTGGAAAACGCCTGAATGATTAAATTTTAGGTTTCCAGAGAGGTGATATTTTTTAAACTGCGACAATACTGAACTGAAAAGATCATCTAAAATATTTTTTTCTGTTTCCGAACGGCATCGCTGGGCGCTAGTGGGTTGAACCTTTTGTCGGCAAGATCAGCGGAGCGAGGCACAATGCATCTAACACAGGTTATCCACACGCGGCTGTATAAGATTAATCTTTATGAGTTATCGAAAAGGTTGAACAAGGATGAAGGAACGAGAATGTGGAATATCTACCTTCCCGACCGTTGTTCTTTCATCAGGTCTTCGTGGTACTAAAAAAGCGGTGAAACTCACCAATCATTTTACTGCGACTTTCAAACCCTATCGGAATATTTTCGCCCACGCCATTTCCAGAGTGTGTGAACACTGCCGTATAATGAATCAGATATGTGACACAGGGAGTTCCCTCGACTCTGATTGTTGGGTAGAGGATGAGAGGCGATGGTGAAGTCATCGCCTTCTCGTCTCGGCGCCTGACTCGAATCGGATATGCCATCTTTCCATTCCACTGACAATGAGAACTCAAAACCATATCCTGACTGTCTGAGTTCCGGATTCGGGACATGGCTGCCAACCGAGCGTAGATGTAGCAAGTCAAGCTTCACTGAGACTCTTTTCGCGAACCGCATGAATCCAGTCAACTCGCATGAAAAGCGTTCAAGGCAACGCAAAGCATGTCAGATGAACGAGTTCTGGGCGAGTTAACTCAGATCAAATCGCTGATGAAACTGGGACCCCTTAATTTAAATGGGACACACACATTTTGAGTTCCTTTCCTTTCTTCATGACCTCACTGGCCCCCTAAGTTCTGCCTCAAAACAAGTCAGATGTCTCTTGCATTCAGCTTTAATAACCTAACTTGACAAAACCTTTCAACCTTCTCACCTTCCGAACCTCAGTTCGGAACGTCATACAACCTGTTACTGTGTAAATTCCAGTCAATTCCATTTTGATTTTTCACATCCACCATCAGTGGCAAAGGTATTGCTACCTCCAATTTTTTTAAACCTTTATAACTTTTTGGAACGGAAGGAGCTACAACAATAAATGAGCACAAAATAAATTCGATATATATTTGCTCTATCTATCGACCTAATATAATGCTTTTTTGTAGTATCTCTTTCCGTTTTCAAGTTTTGAAACACGAGAGGTTTGAAACATATGATAGGGAGCAATACTTTTGCCACTGATAGTACTCCAACTAGCATAGCTTTTTATTGAACAATGAAGATCGATTCGACTACATAGGTACAACCGTTAGGTAAGGTTAAGTGTATTGTGCCTTACTTGGCAAAAAATTCAAGCTCGAAAATTTACAGTGCACGTACAAATCTGCAACGCACGTTGCCAGAGCGTCTATTCCGCTCAGTTGCGTTTAGTCGCCGGCAAATTTCATTTCAGCGCGAAAATCGGCGGGGTTTCCCCGAAGCGGAGGGAATTTCCCGCGTGCGAGAAGAAAATCCGTCTTTATCACGAAATAGCGCGCACTCTTTTCCGCAAATTGGCGGAGATGAGCGTTGCGGGCAACAAAAGATGACGCGGTCCGCCCACATTAACAGAGAGGATACTCTCTCTGTAATCACCGCGGCGTACCGCGTTCATTAAAGTCAGATGGGTACCTTTTTCACCCACTCCAGTCGCAATTACGGCTTGCGGAGACGAGAACCCATTTAGCTCAAACCCGAGATTTTTGTAAAGATCTACGTTTCTACACCAAAATTTATTCAGTGAAAATTCACTGAATCTCAGAGACTATCGTCGATTCAAGTTTAGAGTGTGATGGCTGATAAGTCTGATAACACTGCAGCAACTATCCCAGAGAAATAAACAGTAACCCAGCGAATCAACCTAGCTTAGGTCAACAGAAGCTACCCGTCCGTCGGTTCTCGTAATGCGATGGAAATTAAGTCGGGGGAAAACAAGAGGTATATCGCCTTTCAAAATTATAGTAGGTTTAAAAGGCTGATGTTTAAGATAGCTTGGCCGAATGCAAAGAGTGTTACGGCCATAAACTCGGTGTATTGCAACGTTGTTTACGGAGCAGGATATGGGGGTAAAAGAAACGATCAAAGCCAAACTTGTCTGCTGGTTCGGTTCGTGGTACGAGCCACTTTATGAGTCTTGTTTGCTTTCACTTGTTATCGTCTTTTTATCCATCAAATAAAGTGGTTGTGGGAGGGAAGCTGTTCCCGAAAACTGATCTGACTTTATGAGGAGTCTAATCAGATTCACCCTTTTCAGAGTCTAAAAGAAGACATGTCTTAGAGCATCAAGTAGCGACGTATGACTGTGATATGAGAAGTTCTCCAACGTTTGGAAGTGCTCTAGCCGACGGGTATTCTAACTTAACCTCTCATAAAATCAAAACTATTTTTTCACAGAATTGAACCGAACCTAAAGCAACACTACCACTAAGCACACTACAGGGTGGTCATATACAACGGGCCACAAAAGTCATAACCCCTGCTTCCTTGTATTTCTTATGGAAGCAAGGGTCATGACTTTTGTGGCCGACTGTACTGTACTCATTTTTTAACTTTTGGGTCACGTTTTTCATTACCTAGCCGAAAGGTGCAATAGAGGACCTAAGCGCAAGGTACTTAGCTTAATCTAATTAAGGCTGGGTTAATTGAACATAAGGGTTTCAGCCATCGGAGAGGCGATTTCAGGCTTTGGAGTTGCCAAATGGAGCGGTAAGGAAGTGAAGCCCAAAACCTAACCTACGCAGTTGTATGGCGTTCATCCTCAACATGTAATGGCAGATGAAACTAGAAAGGCTCACAAGCGGTAGAAAAGGCAACCTCCAATCAAATACAGAGTGGAGAGCGCCTGTCTTCCGTCGAGTAGGCAACCGTCAACTCATGGAAGACGAGGTGGTTGCCTATCCACTACTATGCAGGCGCTCTCGATGACTCAAAGGTCTTAGTGGGGAAAAAAAATGAAGTCCACCTATAGGTAACCTGGCTATATTGAACCTAAATTCCACTCAAACGCAGGCTTGAACCTAATTATAGCCTAAATTTTACAAAAACCTCGGTTTGAATCAAACCTAGCCACAGCAATTCAGAGCTTAAACATAGACGTCCTGACCTAACCTGTGATAATTCAGATTCTCTAAACCCAGCCTAGGATAACTTACCTAACCTTACCGTAATTCATCTAAACTTAAGTTGACGTCAAGTGAGTGTATTTCGTGCTGAACATCTCACCAAAGAAGACAAAACTTTAATTTTAGATGTAACGAGAGTATCTAAACGTTTGGCATCTTAAAACTGGGAATACTCAAAATCATAGGAAGCTAATCTTGACGTCAATAGAACAAATTTAAAATCGGCTCGCAAAAACAAAAATAAATAAAGCCCTTCTCCGAAAAAAAGAAGAAAAAAAGGATGGGCAACTTTTGCATTAGTACCAAAACGAACAACTATACTCAGTCGTTTTGAGGAGCCCTAAAAACACCCTGAGAGACCTGTAGTCAGTGAAATGATCAGGGTATCGCTAAGCAAAAAGAAAATATATTGCCTCAAGCTTTTCAATGTGGTCCCATTGGCACCACTTGACTGCGAATACCCATATTGCGTTTTTCGGTATTCTGTTCACTATTCGACGACATAATATTAAAAAGCAGACACCGCACGAAGCCCCTTTCGGCGAACTCATACCACTCAGAAAAGTTAATATTTTACTTCCCGGAAAACGCTAATATATCATTTCGAAGGAAGGTTCTTTTTTTAAACAAATGCGTTCAGATCGTAATAGTTCGAGTTTTTCACGCCTGGTACAAAAATAGTCTTCCTCCTTCAGTCTGCTTCTTCCCACTCGATTTCCATCTCTCTTTAATAGTGTCTCGTTTCTCTCTCCCACTCCTTAACTGAATGGACGGGGTCTTGTATTCTAACCGTGGCTTAAACTGTAATCGCCCAGATTAGGATACTAGATGAGGTCATGCTATTTGTGTTCAGTATTGCCGAGTGTGCTAAGTTAATTGCACAAAGTTTTAGTTCACTCTTTCGCAAGAAGAAATTTAAAAAAAGATGCATTACAAAAAAAAAGGTACAACACTGTATCACCATTATACACGGCACCCGACTATAAAATTGGCTGTCAAAGCAATCGTTGTATCAAGTTCAGCATCGCGAATGGCCTTACTGGTTGAAGTACTCTGATAAGGAATACCGCAATAAGATATGGATATGAAAGTAAACGGATATATCACGGTTAAATATCAAGCGAGAATTATCGATATCGGAATCGAAGGAATGCAATGAATCTGCCCTTTCGCAACGGCGATTAATAGTCTATCTTCAAAACCTGAAATACTCGTTTGACCGTTTTTACTATGTATTTTCATAACCAAACCGTATGAGGATATTTAAAACAAGTATAATTTTCGTCGGTCCTACGCAGTAAAAAGTTGCTTAAGGCATTGTGCTTTACAAAGCCACATAAACAAATATTCAATAATCAAAAACTCCTTTTAAAAGCAGCGACTATCAAGACTTGATGAAAAAAGTGTCCATAGGAGAATGATGGTTGTTTTATCTTACTACAAAACTTATTTGCTTTTTTTATCTATTTCATCCACAGCCAAACTTTTCTAAAAGTAAATTAACTTATCGCGTGTTAAACGTACGTTTCTATTTTATTGAAAAGTTTATGATTCGAGGTCCCAGAGTCTCACAACGTTTAATACTGCACTTGACTCGCTTCTGAACACAATGAAATGATAAGAAGATCTTTTGCCGTATGTTTTCCGCGCTTGCATAAAAAGACAAGCAAGCGAGACAACTTTGCGCACTAAATTTTAACTATCTCAGCGGCTAAGTCTCCCTTATTATTCATATTGTCTTAGAGTAGCGACTCCCGCATGCTGTGTTTAACCCTTTAAAGCCCAGAGGCGCCGTTTGGAGAGGCGACAAAACGTCACAAAGCCAGAGAGGATCTATCTGGCGGTTGAATATTATAAAGAAATACTTGGGCCAAGTAAATGTCCGGTGGTATTAACCTCTCCCCCACACCCGTAAAAAGGCCTGGGAAACGGACATTTTAGCCATAACAGAGCATTTAAAAGTACTCCTTATCCTAAATCGCTTGTTTTTAACTGATATTTGTACTGTACCATTTTTCCATGTTAAAGGGTAAGTACAACGCATAAGCCTTAATTTTTAATCCATTCCGTTGGCTATACTGATTGTGAGGCTATTCTGTTTCACATTAAATATTCACAACGCAATTTTTTTCCCTCTCAAAAACTTGTAAAAAAAATAAATCTTGTTTAATTTGGCTGAAAAAAAAGAGAATTTCATGATTATACGTAAATAGGTATTAAAAATATTAAGTCTACTTTTCTTGAATTCTAAAGTTTTTTTAGAAGATGTGTTCCTGAAAGGCACTTAAAACTTAACCCTGAGGCATCAGCTTTTTCGGGGCATTATCTTAATACGCCCGTCTCTCTTTATTGATTAAATCATAACAAAACGAGCTAAGAAATGCAAACGCCGAATCAAATTATAGTTAGTGAACACCTATACCATGCACGATTTTCATATCAGAGATCGCGTCTGACTCACAAGTTGGCTAATGTTTTGAAATAATTTCTGGAGAACTTTCTGAGAGAGCAAATCTGTCTATAGAGTCAAATGTAACAGTCGGCCAATTAGGCGTTTCTTGGAAAGAGAGCGTCAAAGGGAAGCAGGCAGCGCATCCGGATCCGGTCGACTCTCGCGGCTCTCGCTTCCTACAAGGCGCTGGAATGCCGCGGCGCGCGTGGCGCTCTCTTTTCAATAGCTTCTTCATCAGGAAGGCGGAGACGGCGGGAAAGGCGGGAAATTAGGATTAGATTAAAAAGAGGTGTCGGAAAGGAAGCGCCTGAAAGAGCCATTCAAAGCTTTTTTGGAGATGCCGCCGTGCCGCTTTGAAAGATGATCTTCCAATGCGTTGATTTTTTTATTATTTTTTTATCGTCAACAGAAAATTTCTCACACTTGGCTCAAGCCTAGAAGCCATTCCCATCGGTGCATAAAATGTACCCACAGAACGAAAAATGGTGTATTTATTTCTTCTAATGTAAGGTTTTGCGGTTCTTCCAGCCGTTAAGAAGTGGCACATTATATTTGTTCAAAATTAATATTATTTTTAAGGTTGTAAAAAGAGATTTCGGTAGCAAGGTTTGGGCTTGAGTATATTTCCATACAGTTTTCTTAAAGTCCTACGAGCTTAAAAAAAGAATCGGAGTCGGAAAGCTATGGTACTTCCCTCTTGTGAGTAATCTTTAATTAGGTAATGTAATTTAAGTTTGTGTTGAGTGTTTTCGATTAGGTGAATCCACATTAGGTTAGTTTTATGATAACTATCGGTTGGATTAGGTAACATTAGGTTAGGTCTTTACATTACACCAAAAAAGAACTCTCGCAGTAAAAGTAAAAGAGTATATCGAGTATCGATTCTCGACAGTACGTAATCCAAGGGACCGACGAAAAATGATACGTACTGTCGAGAATCATGTACTATCGAGGATGTTTGGATAGATATAAAAGAAAGGATACATGGGAAGGATAAGATGATTGGAGGGATACATTGCTTCTTATGGGACATCCCCAGGATCGGAGAAAAATTATTAACTACTATCGAGAAATACTATCCAGATTCGTTACATTAACCCACTACCGCCCAGCGACGCCGTTCGGGAACAGAAAAAAATATAGGATCTTTTTAGTTCAGTATTGTCACAATTTAAAAAATATGACCCCACTGGAAACCTAAAATTTAATAATTTAGGCATTTTCCAAAGCTTGAAATTGCGTAATTTAATGATAAAAATCCTTCGAAAATCTTTTAAGCTACAGTCCAAATACTTTGGGCTGTTATGATTTCAGACTCTACTGCACTCCGATCGCAAGTTCAATTTTCGCAGGAGAATCAACTCGTCGGTTAATTCTAGTCTAAAGCAGTCCTCTGAGAAATCGGCATCAGTGTATCCGTTTCCATAACATTGCTCTCTCACTCCGAAGCTGAGAACTTCTCGGAAGTAGTTAACAGCACCACTGCGGCTGCGGGTTCCTCACAAGGGCCTCTAAGCGTGTCATCATTAGCAGGAACAATGCAACCTTATCAGATTGATATTTCACTCGGAACAAGTGCATCTTCATCTACCAACGATATCAATCCGTCTTGAATCATATTATAAGGCGCTTGGTTTCTGAGAAATCGGTACGTCGGGATATCTTCGCGAAGGGTTCCGCCGATGCAAGAGTTGGGCTTGACATCGGCCCGCAAAAACTTCTACCCTCCAGCGGAGCTTAAAGATAAAAGCGACTTGTAGGTGAGCGGAAACCCGAAGTATTCCAAGAACACGATTGCAGAGCGTGGGGCGGTTCGAGTAGGTACAAAGCCGTCTATATTCACCTTCGGAAAGGCTTTCAGTTCCCACCTAAGATGGAATCAGCAGTCGGAAATAGTAAGCTAATACGGAGCGAAGATGAGTTGCGGCAAGTTATTAACATCAGCGTTGGTGGCGGTGACAGACGGCGTTGATAATGATGTTTAACTTTGGGAAGATATCAGCATAATGACATATCAGCGGGAGTATGTCTAAATTTAAGTGAGGTTTCTTAAAGAATTGTAACCAAATGGCTTTTCACAAAGGTAAAAGAATTTAATGAAGGGCTTGATATGCCAAACGTCCTTATCGAGTTTCAAGGGAGAGCTGTTGGCCCAGCTCGGAGGGTGCGCCTCCCGCGTAGGCAACCCGCTCGTCAAAAACACTCGTGATCCCGTTTGAACCTCCCACTACTTGTGAAGATCTGTCTCAATCTTTAGTTACCTCCGGATTAACTCCAAAGAAGGATTGATCGTAAAAGATTGTTCTTAGTCTTTCTCTTTCTAGAGCACGCTAGTGCCTGTCTCGTCAGTTTCTTGTCCTCGTCCGGAAAAAAAAAACGTTTCAAAGACGAAAAGCGCTCGATTTTCCAACTCGTTGCAGGAATCATTAACCCCCAACCGCCCAGCGACGCCGTTCGCAAACAGAAAAAAAAAAATATTTTAGAGGATCTTTTTAGTTCATTATTGTAACAATTTAAAAAATACCGCTTCTCTGGGAACCTTAAAGTTAATAATTCTGGCATTTTCCACAGCTTAAAATTGAGTATTTTAATTGAAAAGTTCTTCCAATTTTCCGCAAGCTAAATTTAACTTCAGATACCTTGGGCGGTTAAGCTGACTATAAGATCTAACCTCCGCCATGTAACTTCAGGGTACCTATCCTGGACAAAACTCGTCTAACTACACCAACTATCTTAACCAAACAGAACATTATTACAAAGAGCACTTAAAGTTATATTCAACTATGTGAAAATCCCCATTCCTTCATGTTACTGAACAGGCGGAAAAAATATATGCTTACGGACATTTTTTTTTAATCAATGCCCAAAATTTTTGAATTTTCACGTTTTTACAACCTATCTTTTCCTGCATTTTCCGTATTACATCGGAAAAGTTTCTACTGAATAGTTTTCGTACTCATGCTGCATCGATTTTAGTGACAGTTTTAGTGAGAGATAAACTGGCGTTTACACAAGCACCAACAGAAAGTTAATACTCACTCATAAAGCTTGCCCGGAATTTTTAGCAGCAGTCCACAGTTTACTGTCGAATAAACAACAGAGAAGACTCCCTAAAATCGACAATAAATAACCCATTCACTATAATTTATAGTGACATTCCTCAGACATCTTGCAGGACCAAACGAAAAGCAAGAGTCAATTAACGAGATCACCTTAAAAGATGTAGAATTTCATATCTCTTTTATTATTCCTGGTTCCTAAGCATATATGCTTAATCCTAACACTAGGTTAGTTTAACCCATAACAGCCCAAAGTATTTGGAGTGATGTTTAGCTAAAGAGAAATTTGAAGGGTTTTTCCCATTCAGTTACGCAATTTTAAGCTTTGGAAAAAGCCTAAATTATCAAGTTTCAGGTTTCCAGAGGGGTGATAATATTTTTCAAATTGTGACGATACTGAACTAAAAAGATCCTCTAAAATATTTTTTTCTGTTTCCGAACGGCATCGCTGGGCGGTGGTGGGTTAAGTAACGTGCTTTGTGCCTCCCTTCGGTAGCGCTATGCTCAGCTGTAAAGCCTGACGCCGCTTACTTCTCGGAGGCAGTGTTTGCCGCCTAGAAGTAAGCAACACCAGGCTTAGTAATTGTGAGGTTGAGTTAACTACCATGCCTTACGTATTGCTCCGCTTTTGCTCTGTCGACGCTCGGCATGGCGTTGCAAAAATCAACCTCTCACGTTTACAGTTTGGTACAATCGACTCAGTGCGTTGGAACGGGTCGCTTTTCTCGAGATTGGGAACACTCCCTCGCCGTGTGAGAAAGAATAGACTGAGAGAAAAGATCTCTCAGCGCGTTAGTGGAAGTGAAACGAAATGAAGGCGAATCGAAATAAACTCTCGTCTTATTGTTAGTTCGGGGTCGATAGTCGATATGGATTTCGGGTTATTGGCATGGCTACAAAGTTAAAGGTTGCATTTTAACATCTTGTATTCAATTCGCTTCAGAGAATTTAATTTTAAGATATAAAAGAGAACAATTTTCGGGTAGCTGTCATAAGCGCCAAAACCCAAAAGCGCCAACGCCGCAAGCGCCAATCCGTAACCGCCAAACGAGAAAAGTCTCAAACGCCAAAGGTCTTAACCGCAATACTAACCTTACCTAATCTAACTTAACCTAACCCAACTTAACCTAACCTAACTTAACCTAACCTAATATGACCTAACCTATCCTATAAGAACTTTTGCGTTTGCGACTTTTCTCGTTTGGCGGTTACGGACTGGCACTTGCGGCGTTGGCGCTTGTGGTTTTTGGCGCTATCGAATTCCCCCCCCCCCAATTTTCAACGGTAAAAACAAAACGCCCATTGCAGGGGATGCCATGCCTTTTTTTAGTATGAAACTAAAACGGGGGTAGTAGGTAGTTTAGTCATTTCTCAAGATAGACCTATGTTCAGCCTCATCAATGGAAAGCTCTCACCGAGACCTTTTAAATGATGTGGCTGAACACAGACCTATCTTGAAAACTTAC
>Ga0058701_10001249_pt1 | contig 17904 bp, 9 predicted proteins | sample AgamicOrMae_FD_97039 | JGI IMG/M metagenome (GOLD analysis project Ga0058701, IMG submission 97039) | Agave microbial communities from Guanajuato, Mexico - Or.Ma.e | ecosystem: Host-associated > Plants > Phyllosphere > Phylloplane/Leaf | place: Guanajuato, Mexico | collected 2012-06-04
TAACGCAGAATCCAGGTCTGGACACACTCACAAGGTTGTGTTAGCTGCAAAAATCTATATTTCATCTTATGTCATACGGTGTCCAAGGAGTGTCTAGCTTTTGAGTCCACGTTTTTCCCACTTTTCTCCATCATTATTGCCTTCAGGTGGCCCCGAGGGGAGGGGCCTTCAGGGCTTCTTTGACACTGGATGACCACAGTCACGAATGATTTCGGGCACTGGACAGTGGTTTTGTCGCGAAAATGAACATCAGTTGGGCTCGAACCTGCGTAATAATCCCAAATTTTTCTGACATTTACTCTGAGGCGCCAAAGAATTGCGTCACAATACCCTGACAGCGCGCTCTCACCAACTCATCATCCACTTCTGGGCGCATCTCTCACTTGAAGCGAGCCGCCGCGTCGTGAGCTCGGGCGCGCCGGCGTGAGTACCGAAAAACGCGTCCCTATTTGGGACCTTATTATGAGGCGCACGGTATCGAAAAATTTGCTCAAAATAAATAAAATTCAATCATCTATACTATTTATTCTACAACCCATCTTCGTGGCCAATCCCTTGAGCCACTGATAGTCTCACTAGAATGTTGATTAAAGTCAAAACACTCACCGGCAAAGAGATCGAGATTGATATCGAACCAACGGACAAAGTAGAAAGGATCAAAGAGCGAGTCGAAGAGAAGGAAGGTATACCACCAGCACAACAGAGACTCATCTTTAGTGGTAAGCAAATGAATGATGATAAAACTGCATCCGAATACAAAGTCACTGGAGGTTCGGTTCTACATTTAGTTCTCGCTCTCAGAGGCGGATGTACCTTGCAAAGGCCAGTCAAATGATGAGATCCATGAGAAACTTTGTATTCTCTTCTCATCCATTTTATATTGAAATAAAAAACATGATTTTTATATAAGCTAGAGTTCAAAATTCACAGAAGACTATGTATTCCAAGGGCGAGAATAGATCGAATGGCGGCGGTCAATATGAAACTCCCATAACAATTCTCATGACCACACTCTCGTTCCTAGTCCGATTCTATCAACTCGAGTATCCACGGGCAGTTGTGTTTGATGAATTGCACTACATCAAATTCATATCCCTATACAGCAAACGGATATTCTTCTTCGACCCACAACCACCCTTTGGCAAGCAATTGATGACACTATTTTCTCGTTTAGTTGGATTCCAAGGTGACCTAAGTTATTCCTCCATTGGTGAACCATACAAATTGAATGTACCAATATTCGGTCTCCGGTTGTTACCCTGCATCCTCGGCACTTCCCTAGCACCTCTTACATACCATATCTCAAGAAAATTAGGGTGTAGACGCCATATCGCCTTTTCAATAGGGGTCCTTGTGATTATTGAAAACTCCCTGGTAATCTCATCAAGATTCTTGCTTCTTGACTCTATCACGCTATGCCTCACTTTTTCAAGCCTATTATGTTATCTGAAATTCAGAGAAGATCATTCGACCACATGGCTCTCGCTGTCATGTCTCACAGTTGCGCTAGCTTTTTGCACTAGGTACTCTGGCTTGTATACATACGCCTTATTGATAATACTCGTTACCCACTCTTGGTGGAAGCTCATAGAGCAGGAATCCTGTGATCTGAAAATATGGGCGAGAAAAGCACTCCTCTATAGCGCATGTCTGTTCTTATTACCATCAATACTTTATGTCTCGATTTATTATGTCCATCTGAGCTGGCTAACTCGCGCCGGCCCTCACGATACCATCATGACTAGTGCCTTCCAAGCAAGTTTGGAGAACGGTCTCGCTAGTATAACTCGAGGGCAGCCGCTCGAAATCGTCCACGGGTCACAGATAACATTGAGACACTCACATGGTCGTAGCTGCTGGCTACACTCTCATGAGCACCTTTACCCTATCAAATACTCAGATGGAAGGGGAAGTTCTCACCAGCAACAAGTTACCTGCTATTCATTCAAAGATGTCAACAACTGGTGGATAGTGAAGAGACCACATTTGGATGAACTAGCAGTCAATGAGCCTTATGACAAGATCAAAGACGGCGAACTAATAGAGTTGATTCATGGTATCACCGGGAGACCTTTGAACTCGCACGATGTGGCTTCAGCCATGAGTCCCTACAGTCAGGAAGTGTCATGTTATGTAGATCACAACATATCAATGCCTTCTCAGACAGTTTGGCAAGTCAAACTTCAGAATCCTCAAGATACTGCGGGCCATTGGCACACTATCAATTCATTCCTCCAATTTATACATCTCAACTCGAGTCTGGCATTGAGATTCTCAGGTCGTCAACTGCCAGAGTGGGGTTTTCGCCAGCACGAGATTGTTGCCGATAGGGATTTGAAGAGCGACGATACGATATGGAATGTTGAGGAGCATAGGTTCACCAAGTCCGACGACCAAAAAGAGCGAGAGCTACAACTTGGGCGCGAGGAATTTGTTCCACTGGAGCCAACAACCTTAACTTTCTTTGAGAAGTTCTACGAATTACATTATAAGCTGTTAAGTTATCAACATGAATCTATCAAGGACCACATTTACGCAACAGAAAGTCCATTAGATTGGATCTTCATGAGCAGAGGCACTGCCTATTGGGTGGACAACTTTGCGACCGAGGGCAATTCTCAAATATTTCTCATTGGTAACTGCAGTACAAACATGATTGCCAACTTGCATCTCGTCATATATGGGTTGATATTTGTGATCTACTTAATAGGAAGCAGAAGAGGACTTATAGGCGACAAGGAAACGTGGGACAGAGTGCAGAATCAAGCGCTCATCTTATTTGGCGGCTATCTTTTCAACTTCGTACCTTACTTTGTTTACGAAGCTCCACTCTTTTTGCAATTCTACCTCACGGCTTATATATTTGCAATATTGACCATTGGTGTATCGTTGGAGTATATTCAAAGATTATTTCCCGGCAAGAAGTTTATCAGTATAGCTATCGTCATCGTAATCATTGCGAAATCCCTCGATGACTTCATCAAACTAAGTCCATTGACATACGGGACAAGTTTGTCATCAGCCGAGGTCGAGCGGTTGCGGTGGCAGGAGACTTGGCAGCTGATAACTCAAAATCCCTAATGAGTTCTATGAGAGGTGCGTCGACTCGACGATCAAGAACAAACATTGATGTGCCGCCGCTAGCACTTCAACTTCCTCTCTAGAGTCTCACCCAATCACGGTCCATATGTGATGATTGAATTACCTCAAGTCCAAGCAAGTCTGCAGTGCCTCTTGGCTCGAAGCCAAGATTACCTAAGGGCGACTCATAATGCAGCGCTCAGAGAGCTATGGTTTCTTCTCGAGATCTTTGCATCAGTATCTATGTGCAAAACTTGTTGCTTCAATGACGAACTTAATCTGAAAGTGGCACAATCAATGATTAGAAACTCTAGTAAAAGAAACAACAGGAACTCTCAATCCCTCATCCACTTCCATCGGTGTCTTCTTCAAATACACTTCTGCGCTAATATCTCACTTCATGGAAGCTTCACTGACAACCTATCCTGACGTCAGTTCCATCCACGCGCTGATTTCTGATATCCCTCAACACTAGTCGCTCATATCGATACCACATCTAGCGTCAGCCTAGACCCTGTGCCTCTCTCGCGACAAATGCGAGTACCTGGGGCCCCAATTGTTGGCAATAGTCTAGCATCAGACCAACCAAATGACCAGATCACTGCTCTCGACTGAAACCTTTGCCTCTGCGCAGCCCCTGTGATTGGAGTTGATTCAAGCTCCAGTCGGCTGTCCACGCAGGTTGCCATGGCACCAACCGAGGTAATTCAGGCGAACGTGCTCGTGTTTTCAATTTTCATTGTTGGTCTATTTTGTTTAGTTTGTCTTTATTTTGTTAGCACCCAACGGCTAGTTATCTACCAGAGATGACCTATCAATTCGAGGATGAGAGTGCCTTAGAGGAACTATTGAATCAGCAATTAGACAACCGAAGACTCCAGTCCAGGCAAGCATCGAAAGCACAGCGCGGAGACAATAGCAGTCTCGCGCCTGCACCCAGGCCGTCCACTAGTCAGCCAAATCAGTTGATCAAGTCGAGTTATGAAACAGATAGAGTGTCTTCAGAACAACTGGCGCGGCTTGAGTCTCAGCCAGAGGCCGATGTACAGCCAACCTCATTGGGGGCTCCCAAGAGCAAGCTCTCGAGTTGGCTCGAAAGAGGTTCCGTTGGCGGTAACAAATCGGCCTCTTTCCGTCCATCCTCATCAGCCGTCATTTCATCCACCTCTTTGTCCAGTAGAAACAGGGATAGACAAACTAACCTTAGCAGTGCACCCTTGGTCACTGATATAAGAAGGAATAGCAACTGGCAAGATGACCGGGAGGACAGCTCCATTGAGGGGCTCCTCTCGGCCAACAGCCTGCAAGAAATGTCGAAGCAAAAATTGATCTCTCTCATACTGGAGAAATTGGAGCCAAAACTGAGACACTTGCAGCAAGAGAGCTCGAAAAGTTCCCTCAACGAAGTGGAGAGACTAAAGAACGAACTCCAGAAAGAGAGATTCCATCTAGAGGTTTTTCAGCTCAGACACGATGAGCAGCTCAAGTTGGAGGAGCAAAAAAGGTTGCAGCAAATCAACCAGCTTGAGGAGCGTGTCAAATTTAGCGAAGACGAACTCTCGAAGAGTTTCCAAATTCATCGAGACCATTTGAAGAAGTTGGACGAGCAATACAGAGAGAATCTCACCAAATTGAGTGAAAATTTTGATCAGAAACTCTTGAGAGAGCGTGCTCATTATGAGGATCAACTCAGCAGACGCGAACACCTTTTCAAATTAGAACTAGAGAGTAAACTGAAAGTGGACTCCAACTTGGAACACTTGGAAACTTTTCAGGATAATTGGCAGCTGATGCTTAAGGAGACCATCGGTCAACTGAAAGAGCATTTGAAAAGTGTTCAAGCGTTGCTGGAGGTACAAACATCCCAAGTTAATGGAACCAACAAAGAGCTTGCAGAGAAAACAACTCTCTTGAATGAGAACTACGCGAAGTTTGACGCTTGCAACCAGAAAATCAGCCACTTGGCCGACGAAATGGGCAGCACGATTCCCTCAATTAAGTCAGCTCAATTGGCGACCCAAGAACTTGTTGATAAGTCCGTTGGGCTTCTATCTGAACTCTCATCGCACTTGAAGGAAGTTGAGCAGAGGAAGCAGGAGCTCGATAAGCGTAAAGCGGATATTGACACTGAAAATGCAAGGCAGGCGAGAGAGAGGATGGAGCTGGAGCTGAGGATGGGTAAGCTCGAGATGAAAGAGGAAAGGGTTAATGAATTGCTAGAGATCAATAAGGGCAGTGAGTTAAGGTGGCAACAGAAACTCAACGATCAACAAGAGCAGGAGCAACAGTTGCATGTTAGGCGCTCGAATCTTGAGGCAAAAACAGTGGAGCTTCGAGAGCAGAATCTAGAATTGCATCTAATGAGAAAGCAACTGACCGGCCAGAGGGAGGAGCTGATGAGATCCCGGCTCGAGTTTGAGCAAGAGCGAAAGTTGAATAAAGGCAAAATCTTAGAGCTTAAGGAAGAAACCAAGCGACTCGCAACCATTCGCGATCAAGTGGAGCGCGAGATGAGCCAGTTGAGGCGTGTCCAGAAGTCACTTGTCTGCTCACTTTGCTTGAACCGTTTGTTCACAACAACGACACAGGATGAGCTTCAAGAGGCCTTCGATGAAGTCCATATCAGCACCAAGCTGTTGGATGACAAGCCGGAAGATACGATGACAACAAAAGTCGCCCATATCAGTATGGACTCTCTAGCTAGAGCATTTGAGAAGACGTCCAGATCTCAGACAAGAGATCTCGATTTGACCGCTAGGAATTATGGGTTCTCCAGGCATCAGGAGAAACAGCTTGGAGCAGAGGATAAGTTTGTAGAAATGTTGTCGACAAATAAATGACTTCAACTCCGAGTGAAACTAGCCGTATTCTTCGACAAGATTGAAGAGAAACAACTTAATCTGGACCCAGAGCAATTTTTGCTTCCGGTTAAGGATGAAAAATATCACATTAGTTTATTCTAACTCTTGGTTGTGCGCCTTGTTGTCTTAGCCTTTTACGAATGCTTATCATTGGCGCAATTATCGACTGTGGTCAATGCCGGTGCGGCCTATCGTATCTCTCACTAATTTGGTTGGACTTGTGCACAAACCATAAAACCCCTATACTCATAAGTGCACTGAATAAAAAAATCAAATCAAACCATTTGTGGTAGAATTGGAATTGTAAATCACCCAACACTTGAGTGATAATCTTTCTGTACTCTAAAGGCACATTCATGCGCATAAGTAGAACGCTAGAGACAAAATACATGCCCATGGTCTGAGCTAGCACCAGAACTATAACATTTGATGATTTTGAACTTGATAATGCATAGAACCATTTTGTCATAGTTATCAACAAGCCGCGAATCGAAGTCACGACTATAATTCCGACTAAGGCGAATGATAAGTGCTGCGACCACAAACGGACATCTTCAATCTCTAGGCCAACATATGTTATGGCAAATTGCAAGGCCCTGGTCACGATGTCAACTTTCACGACCCTGTCGAGGATGAGGTTGTAGGTGCAAATCACTATCTTCATAACACAATAGAAGCTGAATATGTATCCCAGCAAATTGAAGTATTGTCCCTTGAAAGTCTTTGACCAAACGATTCTCTGTTGCATCTGTCTCAATTCTACTAGCTCAAGGAACAACTGTCTTGTGAGCTCCTCCAAAGTTGTGCAGCTAGATTTTAATTCAGAGATCGATTCGGAATTAGATGAGGCAAGTAGTCCGAAGGCGTAACTTCCCATATTCCAACCGCTTGACGTTGTATTCCTAGATTCTTCCTCTTTTACAGCAATCCTTTTCTTCTTATCTATGATCATACTATAATTGTGCATGAGTTTTCTTTCCAACTGTAAAACATCACTACGAGAGACGGATCTCATGAAACAAGTCATGCTCGTGTAAGGATAGTTGACAGCACCAAAACCTGATAGAACTCCAATCAAGGAAACTCCAATCACTCCGACCCGGCTCAAGCCTTGTTCGATGGACAACGCTCCGTAATTTGGGCTAGTTATTGGGAACTGGTCGCCGATCTTTACAAATATACATATAAATAATATATAGAGGGCCAAAGAGCCAATTTTTATGCCTAATGGATTTTTCTTGAATCTACTATTACTTATGATGAAATAACTTATGCAAAAAGGCAATATGAATATTAACATGAGCAACATGAAATAAATAGTTATCTTCCAATAGAAATATCTTGAATTTGCATTAAACACACCTAGTATTTCAAAGATTATCAGCTCAAACATTGAGCACGACAATGACAATGTAACGGAGAATAAAAACTGTACAAGGGTATGATGCACCTCATAGTCACGGAATAAGTGTTTGCTGAAGAACATCCATCCAAATAGTAGAAAGACAACTTGCGATACAAATATGACTACCAAATCACTGAGTATCTCCATCCTCTCAGGGATGAATCTTCTAAAGTCACTCTTGCGACTTGTGACTTGTGTCACCTGATTAAGTACGATGTAATAGGTACCCAATCTTGGAACAATATTGTAGTAGGGGAATATGCAAAAGGTTATAGTTGTTACATGTTTGCAAGATTACGTAAACCATGAGACTGATGATGTTTGCCTAGAGTGAAACTTTGGATCCACGAGTGCGCCGCGTATTTATCTCGCGCACGAAGACCTCCACCAGATGCGTGGAAATTTGTCTTGTTTGATGCTGGGTTAGTTTTTGGCCGCACGAGGAGAAAAATTTCCGACTCGCGCGTGGATTCGCTGATTGCCCATGAGGAGCACTAGTTGCCGTAGGTTCCGAAATGACAATTTATCGCCACTATTTGATCTAATAGCTTCTTTTTAGGTTATAACACAATTTTTGACATTTGCTTGAGTTAAAAGGAACAAACTCTTGATCAGGCCGCCAATCAATGCCGAAATGACTCATGCATTATCGAACATCATCGACCTGACCAACGCACCAACACCGCCAAGATGGTTCGAGTTCGTCTTCGAGCCGGACAAGCTCGAACAGCATCTTGAAAAATCGCCCGTCGAATTGATAACGTCATTCTTCAGGAATATGCCAGACTCTGATACAGCAGTAGCCTCACAGGTTTGCTCTAACCTCTCAAACGGGACTGCTCAATCAAATGGGACTCCAGTTGACAACCCCGAAATGAATGAGTTATGTGATGTTGTTATTCCTCCAACCAGTTATGAAGCCAAGTATCGTCTTAAAAAAAGTTATGCTCTACAAATATTAGCCATAAAGGTTGCTTCCCACTTGAAATGGAACCTCGATGTTTTATGTGATGGGCTGACCATTCCAATACAGTGTAAACTACTTCAAGCGCTCAAGAATGCCTGTCAATCTGACAGATGTCCAGCGGAGGTGAGAAAATTTGCATCAGTTATCTATTGTCGCTGGTTCCTAAGATCTGCCATTGCATACAAACTGTCAACCTTGCAACCAAGAACAAATAGCACAACCATAATTTATCTTTCACAACTACAACAGCAACAACAAACTGCGGACAGCCTCGCCTTCAACAGTATGGGGGAACTATTCTCCGAGAAAAGTAGTGAGCTTAAGGCTTGTCTAGATGATCTATATACGTATATTAGGGATCTGACGAGTAACATAGACGATAGCAACAGGAAGACGAAGACTTCGGATCATCCATTCAAGAAAGCCAAACTTAGCAGACCTAAAGTTAACTGTTATGATTCTCGGGATGAGCAAATAAACAACTGGGAAGAATGTGAGCCTATTGAACCCTTGGAATTCATGGAGGCTGCTTGTTATGATCTAGGACGCTTTTTATTCTTCGAAGAATCTTATCCTAAAGCAAAAGAGATATTTGATATGATTAAGACCTCCAAAGATAAGTTCCCCCTACTTGAAGGTTATCTTCAATCCACCAATGATATATTAGGAACAAACGAAAATGTTACTCGTATGGAAACTGAACAGTCAGGAAGAGATGACCTTTCCACAATCCATTGTGATTCTACGACGAATAGAATTAGACAGGATCGTGATCGGACAGAGAAATATCTGTTTGATTGTATGAGTAGGTTCAGCCAGATGTCAGCAGAGAAAGCGTCAGCTCAAGCGGAAAATGAGCCGGTCGATGATCTAGAAGAGGACTCTGATCTCAGAATTGAATTTCATGGCGTTAATCACCAAAGACTACCAGAAAATAGCGCCTGGTATTCCCAAATCCAGGTTGACCACCATCAGCAACAACTGCTCGAAATGGGGAGAGGTGATATTTTTATGTCTCGAGGGAATTTTAAGCAGGCAATGGGATGTTTCGTAGGTGCCCTCATGCTAATGACTGATTATTTTAGTGTCTTCTCTAAAAATTATGCTGATGAGGAACCTTATATAACGAGAATGATCCAGTGTAGTATATCTTTATCATGTTTTACTCAGGCAGTTGCATTATGTCAGATGACAAAAAATTTGAATTATACAATGGCATTCAAGCAATTGAATGAAAGGATATGTAATGATTGCTGTGATGATATATACGAGTGCATATGGAACGTAACCCTATTAGAGTATATAATCAATTTACACTCGCGAAGAGGTGAGGTAGAGAGGCGTACAAAGGTGATACAATTGATAGGGCAGCTAGAGTTGAACGAGAATAATCCCGAAGAGATACTCAAAGAGGCTGAGCATGTAAGGCGAGGTCGATTTTTCAGAATTATGTCCAATAAATATCTTTGAAGACGATGATCTTCAACTTCCGGAAAAAGCGTGACTGAGAGTGCACTGTTTCATTTTCCCATCGAATGGGGTTCCTGGATCTCCAGATCCCTGTCTTCACCTCCGCATATCTGACAAGGAGTGATGTGTCTGAGCGATCGACCTCTAAAGTCTGTTTGATGAACAGTCTCCTAGTTGGATAAGCATGCTTTGGAAGACCATGGTAGAGAGTGAAACATTTTTCCCTCAACGCGTCTCTAATGACTTTTTGTGTTATCAACTTTAGCTTACAGATTTTCAACAATCAGCCTGGACGATTGAAGAAAAGTGAGCTGGTTGTGGGAGAAATTTTAACAATAATAATGGATTTTTCACTCAGAGAGACAGGTTTCTAATAACCGATCGAAGTAAGACGACCACCCTCATCATTTGTCTCAATGTGTGTATTCTCTGATAATGCAAGTAGTCTCCTCTGTGGCATTGTGATCTTTCCTTCCTAGTTCAGAGTGTGTGCAAGATCCTATGGACTTGCAGTCGGGTGAAACTGCAGTGCTGATCGAACTTGTTGATTCACAATGGAACTCCATCCGGCTTGAGGGGAAATTTGTTAGAAAGTTTTCCATCCTACATTAGTGCTGGCACAACAATGCGCTCAAGTCTCTGCCTGGCTCTGCAGGTTCATTGCCTGTCAGACTGGGGGCTGCTAATCACTCAGCTGGCTTCTTCAAAATCGAGCTTGCCAAATGGTCCGGACAGGCCTCTGTGAGAGGCAGAGAGAGAGAGAGAGAGAGAGAGAGAGAGAGAGAGAGAGATCTTGAAGAACGAGCGCATACAAAGAGGGTCTACAATCGACCGATTAAAGGAACCACTTCTCATTGGTGGCAACATTACCGATGCTAAGCCTGGACGAGCCGGGCCGCACTCGAGAAGCCATCCTCAACAGGATCAAGGACAGGCAACTTTCTCGGCACTAGATCGGAAAAAATTCATATTGATATTGTTTACAGGCAGCAATTTTTCAAGTTGAACCGACGAGAAGGATAGCCCCCTCCTGTTTGTGCGATACTAATGGTAGAATTGGTTTGTCATTATACATATTTCCATACGCATTTTCATCACTCAATTAAAAGTCTATGCTCCCGAACGATGGAAACAGACAATGAAAGTAATCCTCTACTTTGGTCAACAACCCTATTTAGTTCAATAGTGCCCTTTTAACACGCGAGCGTGTATATGTAACGTTCCAATTGAGGTTTTTATAAGGATTTAGCTCGATTTAGCACTTGAGGTTGGTCTTTGGCCCGCTTGCAGACGTTTAAAACACAATCATGGTTGGCCCTCGATGCAATTTGCACGCGTCTTAGTTTCCAGCTCGATTGAGTCCTTTCCATCTGGTCTCTCTGCGATTTGTAGACACAGACAGACAGACTCAAGACAGAAAGCGGGCGAGTCTAAACAGAAGAGCCTAGAGGTTGGAGCGAGAAAATATTAACCCGCGATTGGATCTGAGTAGAGTAGGCCAAAAGTAGATCGTTTTCCGCGTGCATTAGAGCCGCAAAGGCGCGTTCACAGGTAAATGGGATGGTTCCTCTCTCTCTCTCTCTCTCTCTCTTTCTCTCCCTCACTCATAGCATATAATAGGTGTCAGTCCGAAGTGATTGAAAATTTCCTGGTTACTCTTCGCTCTAGCTCTCTCTCTCTCTCTCTCTTTCTCGCCATGATCTTTGCTGCGATTTGAAGCGCACGAAAATAATTCCTCCGATCGATTTTGCCATTAAAAAATTTGAAGAGTAGACACTCCCAATAGCTCTCCTCTAGCTCTCATGCTGCCATTATTGTGCTACGACAACAACGGTCTCCAACCTCCAACCCCTAAAACCACCACCACTAGGGCAACACCGATATTTTCACCACCGGCACCACCACCACAACCACAACCACTAAAAACAAACTCACTCCAAGATCGACAAGGTGCTCTGTGTTGTAGTCTCCCAAAGACAGAGGGCGACCACTCGAGAGGCTGGAGAGAGTCACAATGGTTGCAATTTGAGAATTAGCGCCCATGCAACAGGTTCGCATTGATCGAGGAGCAGTGAGTGCTGGAAGTAGAGGCAGTGGCAGGCTAAGATCAGGAGAGAATCAAGACCGTCCAGTGGATGGACCTTAGTGGACCACCTTGGCAGTTGTTACAAAAGTTGCAAGTGGCTTGTCTCCTCTCTTGATTGTCGTGATTGTGTAACAAATGCCCGTGCAGGCCAGCGTAAAGGCTCTTTGGCCCTGTCGGCCGTCAGTTTTCTCAACTATTGCACCAACTTCCGCTATTTGTGTTGACTCTGAGCGGAGTGAAAACTTGGACAAGAGAGAGAAAGCACTCTTAATGTCGTTGTTTTAGACACCCGGACGAAATGAACACGAGTTGTTCGAAAGTGGAGCCAATCATGCATTCAGGACGCGTGTACCCGCCGCCTGCATGTACCCGAATGGTTGCAGCTACTTTCCTGATGGCTTTGGGCTTTGCACGCTCTCTCTCTCTCTCGGACACATTAGTGCTGTGATCACCAACGCCAAGCAACGCCGGCCAGCTGATGCTGCCTCGTTTGTTGGCTCGAACTCTATCGGTGATTGCTTACTTAACTATCGCTTATTACCTTCTCTATGCACCCTTTCGTTTCTCTCGCTTCCCGTGCTCTCTTTTGAAGGCCAAGCTAGCCCTAGTCATGAGATAGGGGACAGAGAGGGAGTCGAAGAAGAAGAAGAAGAAGAAGAGAGAGGCGGGCGGACATGTGCACTGCAGCAATGGCCACAAGAGTCCTATCAGAGTTGCAGTGCAATGACTGCTGATGGTCGGAGTGTGAATTTCGCACATGCCCTCTTGCTCAACACTAGAACTTGAACGTATCTCGCCGCCGCCACCACCACTACCGCCGCCGCCTCCTCCTCCTCCTCCTCTTCCTCCCTCTACTTCTTCTCGTCACATTCCTCCTCTATCTCTTCCCCTCTAACAAACAAACTAAGAATTTAAAGAGCAAAATGGCTCAATGGGGAAGGAATCAGACAAATCTCCTATCTTAGCCACTGGCACTTATTAACTTTCACATTTGCAAGATACAGAAAGTAGACTGGTCAAGAAGCGGGGCTCTCTGCTGAGCCGCAGCAGCGCAGTCTGTGTGAGTGTGAGTCTAAGTCTGAGTGTGGATGATGCTCAACAGGAGAGTAACCTGTTGCCTTCGTTGTTCCTAATAACTTAAGACCGGCTTCTTCCAATATGAAAGATGACCAGCATGAATGGGAAGCGAGCATTGCCACTTGAATTTGAAGGAAAAGAAAACCTTTTCTCCACGAAGTCCGATCCCTACCGTTCTCAAACCAATTTCGTTCCGCGTTAAATGCTGCTCTCTCTCTCTCTCGCCCTCTAGCCGGTCTCAAGACAAATAGGAACTACCTCGACTCTTTTAATCGGTCTTAAATCGGTGGTGACAGTATAGGAGAACAGGCACAGCGCGACATAGGGGGTTGTCAAGAGGGGGCATATCCGACGTCTAAGCCACGTAGTCTGTTCTATACAGTAACTTACAGAGCAGCAGTTTTGTGCCCTGGTTGGCTTCCAGTTAGAAGCTATGTTGTCACCCTTGGCAAGCTAACTGTCTTATTCTGAATTTATCGCCGACTACCGCCAACTACTTTCTTTGTTCGCCATTCTAAGGTGGCCATGATTGTTGTGCACATCAGCTGGCACATGCAAGCCATCTAACTGCTCGTGTTCTCATACCGTTATAGTCTGGTGGCGCCAGAAATTAGGAAACAGATGTACGCGTCGAGAGGTTTCAGGCACTCTCTCTTTCTCTTACTCTTCCTTCCTCTCACTCTCGCTACGGATCCTAAAAGGTCAATTAGAAACACTGAAGTTTGTTTTTTGCCCGTACTTAATATTCACTTTTTCCTCATGTCTCGTCTCCTAAGCCCATACCGATGTGACCCCCAGTATCGCGCATCAAGAGACAACCCGACGCGCAGACGTAACCCCGACTTAAAGATGAATGAAACATCAGGCATAAATTGACTCCCCCGAGCGCAATCTAGAGCTGATAATCTATCCCACGGAGCTTTGCTAGATCCTTGGATTTAGACAAACAGTAGGCGAATTTTGTCTGAAAGAATGTCATCCAGGACGCTAATTGAGATATCGTGATTCTAAAGAGGAAAAGTGAGTTTAGGCAAGCTCACCATAAATCATCCCGTTAATGGCAAATCAAGAAATAATCTAACCAATATGGGCTTGTTTTGCTACACCTTATCATTTGTCAAAAGAGACGTCTTGAATCTTCACTCCTAGTGATCCGATCATGTTCGGCTCGAAATTTTGCACTATCCATTGATCAATAATCCTTTTGCTGTGCAATCTTCTTTTTGATAGATTCCTCTACCATATCGCTCGTTGTCTAATTCTTTCTCACCTATGCTATCCTATCGACACTAGTTGACTTTATCTGCTAGTTGTATGGAACACCATAAAGATCCCATGATAGCCTAGTAGTACAAACTCGGTATTGCTAATGTAGACGTATGCCATCAGTCAACTCTTTGACAAGTCCGACCACGTTTAGGGTAAGCCATCCATTTTTAGGCAACGATCGATATCTCTTGCATGAAGTTGTCTAATTGCTCAGGTACAAACAGGATTGTTGAGCCTTCATCGAGTTACGTTTTGGCATGAAGATCTTCGCATAAAAGAGCGAAGCAGAAATACATTCAATAAGAGACAATGATGAGATATATCTTTAGATACAGCTGACAGATTCTTCATGCACATGTATATATCTCTGTTAAACGATTACCGCTATGTTTTGATAGCGGGTTCAGGCCCGGCGAAAGAGAAAATTTGTACATGATTTAGCGAGTCGCGAGCGAATTTCAGCGAACTTTGAATTGTTGCCAGCGAATTTCAATCGAGGGGAATCTGCGCTCGCACTAAAAGATACGGCTCTGCCTTTCACCGCTGAGGCCGCTATTTCAACCTCAACAAAGGTTAGCTCTAGATCGACGATACTTTTCACTATCATCACCCTTCGTTTTCTATTGTTGATTCATAAAAATATTTGATGCTATCTAATCGCCTGTAGGATATATCAAGATAAGTGACGATAACTCGCGTTCTCAACAATAATTCTAAATGATTATCAGCTTCGCCAATTAGCGCTAGAAAGTAAGAAAGTGTTGAGATAGAGGGTATATCAAACCACAATTACGCACCAGATAAGATAATGATTAGTATCTAGTGTCGAATCTCTAAAAGATTGGAAATTAATAGATATCGATTAGAATAAGAAATTTACAAGATATCGAATCAACTCCCGAGCACCATGGGGGTCCACATGCAAAGGTGGTTCACATATATCGGACTAAATGTTTATTCAAACGACTTTTGTCTGCAGCCAATTTGGATGGCAAAGTTGGCATCTAATACCATTGAATTTACCCAATGGATAGTTATACGGCTGGACGTCGAGATGGTGGAGCGCATTGTTTGGAAAGATCTTTTGAGTTAGATGGGAGTTAGGGATCTTATCGCTGTTCCTCTCGATTCACAGTTCGAAAGCGACGATTTCTTCGTCGACAAGTTAATCACTTGCAGGAGCTGGAAAGTCTCATCTAAGTATTTTAGATACAGTGATAGACTTTCGTTAGCCGATGACAAAAGTCCACCCATTGAAAAGCTTGATGGACTCAAATTTGTCACATACTATCAAGATGGCATTGTGGAGATGACTAGTCGAGATTATTTCCGCGCAACTTCTTGGAGTACGATACTCCAACTATTTTGCACGATCCAAAGGGTGAGCCTGGCGAGAAAATACGACCTTGACTCGTCGCAGAGGAGGCCCGATTATCAAGATAAATTAAAAACTCATTACAAGTTCGCCGCCATATACTGTCTGACGGAGATGGGAGCTCTCAAGGAAATCAATGTAAAACTCATATATTAATTGAATTCAACTTTCATCCTGCTTGTAGATAGCTCAACGTCTTCAGGAGACATGATGGTTATGATTAGAATTGCACCATAACTACTGCAGACACGTCAAGTACTCTAAGTAGTAGTGTCGAGAATGCACTTTGGTGCTCTATGTGTGTATCCTTTCGCCGAACGAGCCACATCGACGGGGGCGGACTGAGTAAGACGAATGCTGCGAGTAAGATCTCGGGTCGAACAACTCGCAGTTGAGCTGACATAGGGGAGACATTATTGCGATACTCATGGGCGAGATGCTCATCTGCCGAGAAAAGGACATGGTACGTGACAAATTAGAGGCTATCTTATGGACTAGTCGGTATATACAGTGCCATGAGTGCCATGCCGGAGGAGAATATATTCAATAGAGAGCGGGAAGGAGAAATGAGGAGAAGTTAGGGAGCCTATGGCAAAGTAAAATGATTTTGCTCGCATTTGTTGGCCATAAAGGTGTGCGATAACCATAGAGCTTTTCTCTTGCTCCTTGATTGCAATGAATTCATCAAGTGGCGGCGTGGAAGACGACGGCGGCGGTGCAAGTAGGGTTGCTGGTGGTGCCAAGCTGTGCTCCACCTTGAAAGAATGGTTTCAGTTGCACGAGTAAACTCGCGCACGCGTTAAAGAGTTGGCCTTATGGCGCTGGCCGGCTGCCAGGCTCTCTCTCTCTCCTTCTCTGATATCGGATGGGAAGTCTACTCATCCAGGTGGCTAGCCTGCGCTCCTATTTGCTCATCTATCCTCTCGGGATAGCACACACCACAGGTCTGCGCGCTTTGGCTTCTCATCAACGAGCGCTCTCACCTGCGCGCACCTTCATCGCAACAGGCGGAGGAGGCGAGGTTTGTATTATGATGGTGGCAAAGTTGACGAAGCAGGCGAACGAGATCTGCCATCAAGAGGGACGAAACGTTGTAAAGTCATGCAAGCTCGTGCCCTCAAGTACACGACGCGCGGTTCTATAGGAGTGACGCCGGTGGTCGTGGTCGTGCTCTCTCCAAGAAGCATGAATAGGACCTAGTAGAAGCGAGTATCTCTAAGGGCGGCCCAGCGTTATAGTAGTGTGATGGAAGGCATCGGCCATTCTTTTTCCCTCTGAGGAGTTTGGAATCCAGGACGATAAGTAGTAGTCCCAGAGAGTAAATTGAATCACTTCCAGTCGACCCATCAGAGGGTTAACATCTAGAAGCTCGAGTGTGAAGATAGTTGAGTTAGTCTTGCAGCAGCAGCGGTGGCTAAGGTTGAACAATATCACATAGGGACAATAATCTCTGAAGAAATTTGGTCACATCACGAAGAAAGGGTTATTATTGTTGAAATATCGACCTATTTGTAGCTTAATATTGGAGTCATCTCAAGAGACTTTCCATCCTAAGAGCATCCTCAGAGCCTCAAATTGAGGGAAGCCCGAAAAGAATTCCAAATACACTCCACTTTCCTTGAAGCATAGTGAGGCACTCAAATAAAGCACAAAAATGATTGCACTCACAAGACATGTATTTATTCAAAAAAATAGGAAACGTCTCAATTTGGGCACTCTCCTATTGTCAACGGCTATCGTAGCCCTAGCCTACCAACAAGCCGCTCAAGCTTACCAAGCAGATGGCGCTGAGCAACTAGTACAACAAAGTGAGGACCTTTATGGATATAATAATTACGGAAACGACAATGAGCAACAGCAATTGCTTCCATCATTCGGATCGCAATTGGGCAAAGGCCAACAGGTTGTTATGTTCGGAGCTCGGCCACAGTTTGGTCGCGCACGCCAAGACTACAGCAGCTTCGGCTTGAGACCAACAACGACAACCACCACAGAGTCTCCACTTGTGCAGCAGCAGGAGCAGCAAAACATTGACGATAGTGCTGAGCAGCAGCAGCAGCAGCTTGAAGGAGCCGGAGGTCTATCAGCCGCTCAGGGCAACTCTGGCCGTCGTCCAACTGGCAACCAGGGACAGCAGCTCGGTGCAAATGACGCTCAACAACAGCAGCAGCAGCAGCAGCAGCAGCAGCAGCAAGAGCAAAACGAAGACTCCGACAACTCACAACAGGATAATAATGGCTCCACTGGGGGACAAGGCTCGTCGACAGACGCTCCAATTGTCCAGCAAAACAACTTGACTGGAAGTGAAGAGGA